>Ga0233426_10001109_pt1 | contig 25774 bp, 24 predicted proteins | sample SI_118_April2016_6_FD_179875 | JGI IMG/M metagenome (GOLD analysis project Ga0233426, IMG submission 179875) | Seawater microbial communities from Saanich Inlet, British Columbia, Canada - SI_118_April2016_10_MG | ecosystem: Environmental > Aquatic > Marine > Inlet | place: Canada: British...
AAGGTATGGACAAGTGCAACAGAAAGTATGTACAGGTAATGCTGTAGTGAAACCAGGTAAACTCTATGTGGTGCAATACCATGTATATCAGGATTTAAGAGCTGCTCGCTTTTTCCTGAGGGGTAGGTAGCTTGAGGTAATAGGTAACTATTATCCTAGATAAATGATGGCACTCTAACGAGAACAGGATCCGGCTTATGTGTAATTACTGATCTAAAGCCGACACTTAGGTGTCGGCTTTTTCTATCTTTGTCCAATGCATAGATTACTTCTTATTTTTTCTTTTTTCTTCTCTTCACCTCTTTTTTCTCAAGATACCTTAATGCCAATTATCTTTTTGGATGATGTGGTTATTTCTGTAGAAAACAATGGTTTTACTGTTGAGGATTTTGTCGGCTATGTAAAAAAGGACACTACCTTTTATATGGGGTTCAAGCATTTGCGTTATTATTCGCATAACTATGAGAGTGAACTTAATTTGTTTGATAAAAAAGGAAAAGTTATCGGGACTCTTAAAAAAGAGGGAGTACATTATTCCAATGGTGAAAAAGCTTGGATTGAAAACGATACTATTCTTGATGAGGGAAAGATTTTTAAGCGTAATGGGGAGTATAGATATTATACGCCTGAAGCTTTTGATGAAGTGTTTTTCCCAAAGGATACAATAGATGTAAGTCTTAAAATTACGAAAGAAAAAAATGGAAAGGATAGCCAAAATATGCGAGATGCTAAAACAATTGGCTTTTCAATTGGCACGGATGGTGTAGAGCAATCAAAAGGAGGGGTTTCTAAGAAACTAGCTATTTTTGATATTGATATGCAACAATACTATAATTATACAATTAGTGATACTACTTATAATGATAGAGAATGTTATGTGTTTGCCGTAAAAGTAAAAGAGGACCTAAAGGAAAAAGATAAGGGCAAAGCTTTAATACGTAAGATAGTTTCCTATTTTGATAAGGAAAATTTTAATGTAATTTACAGGGAATATAAGTTTGTGTACGACCATTGGCTTATTGATTTGGATATGGATGTAGTGGTACACATGGATTATGTGAATGGGGAACATATTCCTACCGATATACATTACAAAGGCTTTTGGGATGTAATGTTTTTTAAACCTGAAAGAGCAGAATTTAAGTTAAAGAATACTAATTATTTAGTTGACTAAAGTTTTTTATGTGAACCGTCACAGAAAGCCCCTTTACTAGATTGTTTGCAACCGCACCAAGCTACTTTTTTGTCTTCTTCCAATATTACAATTTCAGGAGAAAACCCTGTCCCTTTATGCGATCCATCACAGTAGGGATCTTTACTGCTCAATCCACAAGTACAAAAAGCTTTCTTGCCAGCTTTTTCGTCTGTTATATATGGTGATTTTTGTGCAATTTTCGGTAGTTTTTCCATTTGGTTTTGTTTTTAGCAAAAATAGGGAATTAAAATTTAGGATGATTTTAACAGAATATAAAGTATATTTGTGGCAAGAAAAGTAAAAACAAGTAATTATTGAATCTTAATTAAAATTATGATTATGAAAAATTTATTGATTCTATTTAGTCTTTTTGTTTGTAGTGTTAGTGCGCAAAATATAACAGATAGCTTATTGCTGTATTATCCAATGAACGGTAATGCTAATGATTTAAGTGGAAATAGTTTCCATGGTACACCTTCAGGAGTAACATCAGTTCCTGATAGATATGGCGTTCCTAATTCCGCTTATTATTTTGATGGAGTGAATGACTATATTGACTTCCCATTGAATGATACTTTAAAGCCAGAATTTCCGATAACATTTGCTTTCTGGGCAAAATTAAAAGTGTTAAGTGTTTATCAAAATAGGTTTTTTAATACTGATTTTGTTCAAAATAATTATCATGGGGTGTGGATGAATACAAATAATTCAGGGTACTTAGGAATTGGTTTTGGAGGTGGGATGTTTGGATGTTCCCCTCAAAACAGAGTTAGTTATAATGCTACTGAACTTGCTTTAGATACTGGAATTTGGTATCACCTTACAGGGGTGATAAATGCAGCAAATGATATGGAATTATATGTGAATTGTAATACGGTTGCAGCTGTCTATTCTTCAGGAGCATTACTTACAAATATTGTGTATTCTAATAATATTTCAGGTACAGTTGGAAGGGCAGATGCTAACAATGCTCCAATGTATAATTGGGGCTACATGGATGAGCTTTCCTATTGGGAAAGAGCATTAAGTGCAGCTGAGATTTATACTTTATGCGATAGCTTGCCTTTAATAAATAGTTCTGATAGTTGGAATTGTATTAATGGGGCTTGTGTTGATCAGGGGATTGGTAATGGAGTATATGTTGATTCCATTGCTTGTGTAAATTCTTGTTTTCCCCCAAGTTGGGATTGTATCGCTAATGCTTGTGTTGATCCTGGTAATGGTTCTGGGTTTTATACTTCAGTTACTACTTGCCAGGCAGTTTGTAATGCAACAGCAATTAATGATGTGACTGCTGAAAGAAAATTAATTAGAATAGTTGATGTGCTAGGAAGAAATACTAAGAAAGTAAGTAATGTTCCCTTGTTTTATTTTTATGATGATGGTTCGGTTGAGAAGCAGATTATAATTGACTAAAAGTTTTCTAAATAAAAAAAGCAGATTACAAAAAAACCTTTTATATTTGCAGCCCAGAAATAACTAAGAAATAAAGTCATGCCAAAAAGAACCTTTCAACCATCTAACAGAAAAAGAAAAAACAAACACGGTTTCATGGATCGTATGTCAACTGCTAATGGACAAAGAGTAGTTGCAAGAAGAAGAGCTAAAGGAAGAACCCGTTTAACGGTTTCTGACGAAATGGGTCATAAATAATAAATGATATAAGATTTATAATAGAGGTGTTGCTTTTGCAACACCTTTTTTTTAGGTTTTTTCGGAAGTAAATCTTGTTAATATCTATTCATTATTCTTACTAAGAATAAAAAGTAAAAAATTGTAAATTCGCACACTACATAAATAAAACAATGCCAAAAAATAATTCATTAAAATCAGTACTAATTATAGGGAGTGGACCTATAGTAATTGGGCAAGCCTGTGAGTTTGATTACTCAGGTTCGCAAGCTGCAAGATCATTGCGTGAGGAGGGAATTGAGGTTTCTTTAATCAACTCTAACCCTGCAACCATCATGACTGACAATGTTGTTGCTGACCATATTTACTTAAAACCCCTTACTACTGCATCAATCATTGAGATATTAGAAGAAAGAAATATTGATGCTGTATTGCCAACAATGGGTGGGCAAACGGCTCTAAACCTTTGTATTGAAGTTGATGAAAAAGGAATTTGGGAAAAGTATGGTGTTGATATTATTGGTGTTGATATTGCTGCAATTCATATTACTGAGGATAGAGAGCAGTTTCGTAAGTTAATGGATGAGATTGATATTCCAGTAGCTCCTGCTCGTATTGCAACTTCATTTTTAGAAGGAAAAGAAATAGCACAGGAATTAGGATTTCCATTGGTAATTCGTCCTTCATTTACTTTGGGTGGAAGTGGTGCTGCATTTGTACATACTAAAGAAGAATTTGAGGATTTATTATCTAAAGGATTACATGCATCACCAATCCATGAGGTATTAATTGATAAAGCTGTATTAGGTTGGAAAGAGTACGAATTAGAACTATTGCGTGATGATAATGACAATGTAATCATCATTTGTAATATTGAGAATTTGGATCCTATGGGAATCCATACTGGAGATTCAATTACGATTGCTCCAGCAATGACTTTGGCAGATACTACTTACCAAAGAATGCGTGATATGGCAATTAAAATGATGCGTTCTATTGGTGATTTTGCAGGAGGATGTAATGTGCAGTTTGCTGTAAATCCTGAAAGAACTGAAGAAATTATTGCTATTGAAATTAACCCTAGGGTTTCTCGTTCTTCAGCTTTAGCTTCTAAAGCAACTGGTTACCCTATTGCAAAAATTGCAAGTAAATTAGCAATTGGTTATACTTTAGATGAGTTGGATAATCAAATTACAAAATCTACCTCTGCCTTTTTTGAACCAACTTTGGATTATGTAGTTGTTAAAATTCCTAGATGGAACTTTGATAAATTTAAAGGCTCTAATATTGAGTTAGGTTTACAAATGAAATCAGTAGGAGAGGTGATGAGTATTGGTCGTTCTTTCCAAGAAGCGCTTCAAAAAGCATGTCAATCCTTAGAGATTGGAAGAAATGGATTAGGTGCTGATGGAAAAGGAGAAACAGATCAAGATAAAATCTTGTATGAATTAAAACATGCAAGTGGCGATAGAATTTTTAGAGTATATGATGCTATGCGCATTGGTATTCCAACTAAAAAGATACATGAAATAACAAGAATTGATTACTGGTTCTTGCACCAAATTGAAGAAATGGTGGTATTGGAAAAAGAAATTGAAAACTATACGATTGACACTATCCCAACTGAATTGCTCTTAGAAGCAAAGATGACGGGTTATGCTGATAGACAAATTGCTTATTTAGTTAGGTGTTTGGAAAGTGCAGTGTACGATAAAAGAAATGCTGAAAACATTAAGCGTGTGTACAAGTTAGTGGATACTTGTGCGGCAGAGTTTACAGCAAAAACGCCTTATTACTATTCTACTTTTGAAATGCCTAAAGAGGTAGACGGCAAGCAGTTTGCTGAAAATGAAAGTGAGGTAAGTGATAAAAAGAAAATTATTGTTTTAGGTTCAGGTCCAAACAGAATTGGTCAAGGTATTGAATTTGATTATTCCTGTGTACATGGAGTATTAGCTGCAAAAGAATGTGGCTATGAAACCATCATGATTAATTGTAATCCTGAAACAGTTTCTACTGATTTTGATACAGCTGATAAACTTTATTTTGAGCCTGTTTTTTGGGAACATATTTATGATATTATCCGTCATGAAAAACCTGAGGGAGTTATTGTTCAGTTAGGAGGACAAACAGCTCTTAAGTTGGCTGAGAAACTAGAGCGTTATGGTATAAAAATTATGGGAACTTCTTATAATGCTCTGGATGTTGCTGAAGATAGAGGAAGGTTTTCGGAATTATTGAAAGAACACAATATTCCTTATCCAGAATTTGCAGTGGCTGAAACAGCTGAACAGGCAATTGAAATTTCTAAAACTTTGAATTTTCCAATCTTGGTAAGACCGTCTTATGTACTAGGTGGGCAAGGAATGAAAATTGTGATTAATGAAGAGGAGTTAGAACATCATATTGTTAATTTGCTAAAAGATATGCCAGGAAATCAAGTGCTTTTGGATCATTATTTGGATAAAGCAATTGAGGCAGAAGCAGATGCTATTTGTGATGGAGAGAATGTATATATTATTGGAATGATGGAGCATATCGAACCTTGTGGGGTTCATTCAGGAGATTCACATGCCTTACTTCCTACTTTTGATTTAAGCGATAATGTGCGTCAGCAAATGATTGATATCACCAATAAAATTGCTGTTGCTCTGGAAACAGTAGGTTTAATTAATATTCAGTTTGCCATTAAGAATGAAATAGTCTATGTAATTGAGGCTAATCCTAGAGCATCACGAACAGTACCTTTTATCGCTAAGGCTTATGACGAGCCTTATGTAAAGTATGCTGCAAAAGTGATGTTAGGAGATAAAAAAGTAGCGGATTTTAATTTTAACCCTACTAAGGGTGGTTATGCAATAAAGGTTCCTGTTTTCTCGTTTGATAAATTCCCAAATGTAAACAAAGAATTAGGTCCAGAAATGAAATCGACAGGAGAAGCAATTTATTTTATTGATGATTTACAAGATGATTACTTTACCAAAGTATATTCTGAGCGTAACTTATATTTAAGCAAATAATATGTTAGCAGGCTTGATAAAATTTCTGTTTTGGTTTTTCTTTATTTCTTATTTAATAAAGATACTTACTAGGTTGTTAGCACCAATCTTAATGAAACGCTTTGCCAATAAAATGCAAGATCGTTTTCAACAGCAATTTAATCAGCAACATCAAAACCCACAAAACCCGCCACAAGAGGAAGGGAAAGTAACACTTGAAAAAACTAAATCTTCCGCAAAAACTAAATCAGATAATGTAGGTGACTATGTTGATTTTGAAGAAGTTGAAGAGTAAAATACAATTATGGAACGATTTAAAAAACTAAGCCCTCATTTAATAGTAATCCTATTGTTTGTGGGTATTTCTTTTGCTTACTTTTCTCCTGTACTACAAGGTCAACGCTTAGATACACCTGATGTCAGTAATTGGAGGGGAATGAGTAAAGAGGTAATTGATTTTCGTGCAGCAACTGGAGAGGAGGCACTTTGGACAAATGCTATGTTTTCAGGAATGCCAGCTTACCAAATTTCGATAAACTCTAATGCTAATTTAATTAGGTATATATTTAAAACTATTACTTTCGGAATACCCTCTCCAGCTAACCTTCTATTTTTATATTTATTAGGATTTTATTTGTTGTTGCTGAGTCTGAAAATAGACTATCGACTCTCAGCTGTTGGGGCAATTGCTTTTGCATTTTCCTCTTACTTTTTTATTATCATTATGGCTGGGCACATGACAAAAGCACTTGCTATTGCTTACCTTCCAATGGTATTTGCTGCAGTGCTTTATACTTACAGAGGGCGTATGTTGTTAGGAGGGGTGCTAACCGCACTTACAGTAGCTTTGGAATTGTATGCGAATCATTTGCAAATTACTTATTACTTAGTGCTGATATTACTCTTAATAGGTGTAGTTCAGTTTATAAAAGATTTAAAAGCAAACAATCTTCCTGATTTCGCAAAGCGATCTGGAGTATTGGTATTAGCTGCTTTATTGGCTTCTGGTACTGCTGTTACTCGCTTAAGTACGACTATGCAATATGGTAAAGATAGCACAAGAGGGCAGTCAGAATTAACCAATAATTTGGATAACAAAACTTCTGGTTTGGATAAGGACTATGCTACTTCTTGGAGTTATGGAATTGCTGAAACATTTACCCTTTTAATTCCTAATTTTTATGGAGGAGCTTCACAAGGGGCTTTGACAACAAAATCAGAAACTTATCAAGCAATTAAAAGAGCTCCAAATGCAAAACAATTGATAAAACAATTGCCTCTTTATTGGGGAACTCAGCCCTTTACATCTGGTCCAACTTATGCAGGTTCTATCGTAATATTCCTATTTGTTTTGGGTTTATTTTTTGTAAAATCAGAAATGAGAACTTGGCTAGTAATGGCGACTATTATGTCTATTATGCTAGCTTGGGGTAAGAATTTTATGCCGCTTACTGATTTGTTTTTGGACTATTTTCCAGGATATAATAAGTTCCGAGCAGTTTCTATGATACTAGTAATAGCAGAATTTACTTTACCGCTTTTAGGTTTTGTGGCTTTAAATAAATTTATAACTGCTGATAAATCAGAAAATGAAAAGAAAAAACCTTTACAATTGGCTTTTTATATTGTGGGTGGTATCACTTTAGTTTTTGCTTTAATGCCATCAATATTCTTTGATTTTGTAGGTGGACAAGATGCTAATTTGGCGAAAAGTGGTTGGCCAATTGATGCTCTGCAATCTGATAGAGCAGGACTTTTAAGTGCTGATGCTTGGCGTTCTTTTATTTTCATTGCGCTTACTTTTGGGGCAATGTGGATGTTTTTGAAAAATAAATTGAGTAGTAAATATGTTATCCTTATAGTTGGGGTATTGGTATTAGCTGATATGTGGACAATTAATAAGCGTTACTTGAATGATGATAATTTTGCACGAAAACGTAAGGTAGAGGTGCCATATCAAGCCACTCAAGCTGACCAGCAGATATTAAGAGATAAAGATCCTAATTTTAGAGTATTTAATCAGAGTGTAAGTACTTTTAATGATGCTAGCACTTCTTATTTTCATAAATCAATTGGTGGGTATCATGGGGCAAAATTAAAACGCTATCAGGAATTGATTGAAAACCATATTGCAAAAGGAAACATGGCTGTATTGAATATGCTGAATACGAAATATTTCATTACTCCAAAAGGACAGGCTCAGCAGAATCCTGCTGCAATGGGTAATGCTTGGTTTATAAATGAAATTAAATCTGTACCTAATGCTGATGCTGAAATTGCTGCACTAAACGGATTTAATCCTGCAAACACAGCAATTGTTGATGTTAGGTTTAGCGAGCAAATGATTGATAGCTTGGATAATGTTGGGGCTAATATTACTTTAATAGAGTACCAGCCCAACTATTTGAAATACAATTCAAATTCATTAAAAGAAGGAATTGCTATTTTCTCTGAAATCTATTATAATAAAGGATGGAATGCTTATGTTGATGGAGAATTAAAACCACATTTTAGAGCAAACTATGTGTTAAGAGGAATGCAAATTCCTGCAGGAAAACATGTTGTAGAATTTAAATTTGAACCTGCTGTTTATCATGTTTCTGAGCGCATTGCATTAGCATCATCTATTGTATTATTATTGCTATTGGCTTTTGTCTCAGTTAAGGAATTAAAAAGTGTGAGGTGGGAATAATTATTAATCAAAGCATTAAGAATTCTTTTAGTTATTATATTGGCATGATAATTGGTGCCGTAAATACTATTATCTTATATCCTCTAGTGTTTAATGTAAATCCTGAATATTTAGGCTTAATACAAATTCTAATTGCCTATTCAATTATTTTTTCTACGCTCACTAATTTAAGTCTTCCAAGTATAATTGTTAAATATTTTCCATTTTTAAAACAAAAAGGACAATTGTTTTTTTTTAGTTGTATTTTATCTTTTATAGGTTTTTTAGTTTTTTGTCTTTTCTTTTACTTTCTCTTAAATGATGTGTTAATAAGTTCTGTGGATTATAAGTTGCTGGAAAATTATTCATATTATATTGTATTGCTTGTTTTTTTTATCAGCTTTTCAGATGTACTTAACGCTTTTTCAAGGTCACATTTAGACTCTTCTACCCCAATTTTCTTAAATGAGGTATTTTTAAAAGTTTATTCGCTCATCACCCTAATTATGTACTGGAAGGGATACATGAATCTAGATTTATTTCTAAAAGTTTACTTTTTTGCCTACCTTTTTAAATTCCTCATTTTGCTGCTTATACAATTGCGCCATAAAAGACTATATTTTGAGTTTAAAGCTTCCGAACTGGATATAAAGAGTATGCTTACATTCGGTTCTTTTGTAATATTAGGTAGCACTTCTGCTTTGTTAATTTCTAAGATAGATATGTTAATGTTAGCTAGTTATGTTAACTTAGAAGGAGTGGCATACTATACAGTAGCTTTTTATATTGGGAATGCAATTATGATACCTGCTAGGTCTATAAATTCTATATCTAGCCCATTAGTAGCTCAAGCTTGGAAAGATAATGATTTGGAATTAATCAGCAGTATCTATTATAAATCATCAATAAATCAATTAATTTTAGGAGGAGGTTTTTTTCTTTGTATATGGTTAAATATTGACGATATCATGTTACTTCTAAATAGTTTTTCTCCCAAGTTTTCAGGGGGTAAATATGTTGTTTTTTTTATTGCTATTTCTAGGCTAACAAGTCTTATTTCTGGTGTAAATAGTGCAATTGTAATTAACTCAAAGTATTACAAATTTGATTTATTATCAAATATTCCATTTTTGATTTTTATTGTAATAACAAACCATCTGCTTATACCGATCTATGGCATTAACGGAGCAGCATTTGCAACATTTCTATCAACATTTCTTTTTATTATAATCAAATTGGTTTTTGTATATATAAAATTTAAGATTCATCCCTTTAGCATAAATACCTTCAAAACAATTGCATTATTTATACTTATCTATTTAATTATGAATGCTATTCATTTTAATATTAATCTCTATTTTGATATTGTTTTAAAGTCAGCACTTCTTGCACTTACCCTTGTTCCTTTAGTCTATATAATGAAATTATCAGATGATATAAATAAACTAATCTTAATAGTCTTTAGGAAAATTAAATTATTTTTGTAATCAAATTTGATAATTATGAAGAAAGCAATAATTTCCTACTCAACCTCTAATATTGGTGATGAAATCCAGAGTTTAGCCGTTAAACAAATAGTTGGAAAAGTTGATTATTATATTGATAGAGAAGAACTAAATATTTTTAAAAGTAAAGAAAAAGTAAAGTTAATTCTTACTGGTTGGTATATGGATAACCCCAGTCATTGGCCACCATCAGAAGATATTATCCCATTATTTATTTCCTTTCATATTTCTCATAATGCAGCAACTAATAAAATATTTTGCACCAAGGAAAATATTAATTACTTTAGGAAACATGAACCAATAGGGTGTCGTGATAAGCAAACAAAAGAACTTTTAGAATTTCATGGTGTTAAAGCCTACTTCTCTGGATGTGCAACCTTAACATATCAAAATAAATTTACCGCAAGAAATAATAAGATCTTGTGTGTCGATCCATTGTTTAATATTTACCCTTACTCTTATGGGAAAAATATATATAAGAGTTTAATTCCTAAATCTTTGCATGAAGATATGGAATATGTTGAACATAAAAGGTATGAACTTGATAAAACGAATGATCAAAGATTTAATGATGCAGAAGAATTAATTAAAAGATACTCACAAGCAAAAGTGGTAATAACCTCTAGGATTCATGTAGCATTACCTTGTTTAGCATTAGGTACTCCAGTTATATTTTTAGATGTAGGATATTCTTCTAAAAATCAAAGAAATAGATTTGATGGACTTACTGATAAAATGCTTGTAATCAAGGATTCTCATTTTCCATTTTCTAATTACTACAATCCATTTCACATCATAGCAAGACTTTTAAGGCTTTATAAACTAAGCACTAAACCTAATGTTATTACTATAGATTGGGATAATCCTCCAGAAAACAATACAGAATCTACTGTTCTATTAGCCAAAGAAATCAAAAAGAAAATAACTGATTTTATTAGTGACTAATTTATGTGATAAATCCATAACTCAACCAAAACCTGAACCTAATTATCATCCATCCTTTTTGCACTCTAAAAGTGCTAAAATACCAGAATAGTAAAGCAAATGAAAAAATCCATTTTACTAACTCTAATAAAATGCGTTGAATTAAGCTAAATAGCCCTTCTTTTTTAACTCTAAGATACTCTCCTTTACCTGTACCTATCGCTTGTTTTTTTATAAAACTGTATGTGGTCCTACCTACAGGAACAGCATGGTATACAATTGCGTCAGGAACATACAATACTTTTAATTGTTTATTGTAAATCCGTTGAAAAATATCTTTTTCTTCACTTCCGCCCAAGTCACTTCCAATTCTTCCTAGTTCTGTATTAAACATTCCTACAAGAGAAAATACTTCTTTTCTAAAGCTCATATTTGAGCCTCTAGGGTAATTATTTTTTTTGAATAATTTTATAGTATCACCTAAATTAAAATACCCTAATAATGAGTTTAAGTATGGGTTTTCCCACTTAGGGGTTATTGATTCATAATCCAATAAAATTTTACTACCAATGGCTATTATAGTTGGATATTGATTGAAATAAGATGCAATTTTATTAAAGTAATTACTTGAGATAATTGCATCATCATCAAGAAAAGTAATTAAATTACCTTTAGCTTCTTTAATTCCTCTATTTCTTCCAAATGATAATCCTTGTTGTGTTTCCAAGAAATACTTTATGCTTAGCGTTGGGTTATCTTTAATAAACTCATCAGTTAATTCTTTCGTATTTCCCGGGGAGTTATTATTTATTATTATTATTTCAAAATTTAAATAATCCTGATTACAGATACTTTTAAATAATTTCGGTAAGTATTTTTCTCTATTATAGGTACTTATTATTGCTGATATCATGCTAAATTAATTAGAATTCATAATTAATGATTTAATTTATATTTATAAATTTAGAGTTATTTAATATGCCTGAACAAATAATGTCAAGGCTTTCATTTTTTCCTTTCTCTAAATCATTTATTGAGTGTATATTTATACTATTAATTGTTGAAGTGTCATGAGTATTTATCAAGTCAAAATTTATTGCCTCTCTAAAAAAACGAAAATACATATACTTCTTTGCAGTTTCAATGTCAGGTGAGAAAACTAATTCTTTAGAGATAAGTTGCTTAAGTTTATTAAAGTAATCTTCTTTTGATATTGGATCAATTGTAAACCCTTTATTAGAATAATGCCCTTTAGCTCCGGATGTTAATACTGATATGTTTTGTAACGCCATCTCTATTCCAACAGTTGAAATGTGAATTAGTCCAAAGTTAATTTTATTATAAAGATAGAAAGGTTTAACTCGCTCTGTTTCATTTATAATTAAGATATTTTTATTGAGAGTCAAAGTATCTAAATATGTTCTGACTCTATACTCTAAAGGAGTTTTGTGGAATACTTCAGCAGGATGAATTTTTATTATTAATGCAGCATCATTTCTTTTATTAAAGAAGTCTATTGTTTCTTTTATCCACTGATTCATAGAATCAAATTTCTGATCTTCTGAAAAAGCAAATGCATCCCATGCAATATTTGTAAATAAACAAAAGATCTTTTTTTCTTTATATTTTTCTAGAAAATTTATAGTATTTGTAGAAACATTATCTTCTTCATCAAATAATGAAATATTATCATCTTTTTGAGTTTCTCTACTTTTAATATATGAATTAACTAAATTTATTTGTTTATTATTTAAATCTTTAGATTTAAAACTTTTCCATTCCCCCTCTGGAATAGGTGCGTTTGGGGTGTTATGGTAAAACCTTAAAGTATCCTTTCTGTAAGAACTTCCATAAACATCAACTGCTATCCCTTTCTTTCGAGCAAGTCTAAACAAAATTCCCCATGAGATATATATACCATGAGACATAACTAACTTATCTGGTTTTATTTCGTCTAATAGTTTATTATATAAATTGGTTAGCATTTGTGCAGATTTTAATACTTTTCTAGTAGTTTTTATAAAATTTGGATTATTCCAGTCAGGACCATTAGATAAATAGGTTCTAACTGTAGATGCAACTATTAAGTCACCGATTAAGATACCCTTATATCTTAATGATTTTAATGACTCTGGGTGTAAAGGGATTTCTGCTTCTTTATTTTTTAAGTCATAATCTGAAGTTTTATAGGTAGTAATTCCTAACTTTCTAGCGTGAATAATATTCTTTTTTATTTTTTCATTATAAATTAGTTTTTTAATATTTGAATTATAGAATTCACTTATTGGAATATTTGTATCAAGATATAGCATTGATACATCAGCTCCACGCATCTTACAGGATAGGGCTATTATTTCTTCACGAATAGTGTTTATTGTTGTTCCATTTAATGGACAGAATAGAATTTTATTGAATTGGTGAATATTATTATTTATTGTAGGATTTCCAATCTTTATTTTTAACAATTGTTTTTTTGCTTTTCTATTCTTGATTATCTTATTTATCATATTTATTGCTCTGACACGTATTTTATAAAAATATAGTTGTTCTGAAATTCAATTACCTTTCCTGCTTTTCCCATTCCCATGCAGATTTCATGGCTTGCTCTAAAGTTTCTTTTGCTTCCCAACCTAATTTATTCTTTACAAAAGAACCATTTGCGTAAATTTGTTCAATATCTCCATTACGCCTTGGGCCAATAGAATAGTTAATGCTTAAGTTATTTGTTTTTTCAAATGCTTTGATTGCATCTAATACACTTACGCCAATTCCTGTACCAACATTAAAAGCATGTTTTCCAGGATTATTAATCAGAAAATCCATTGCTAACACATGCGATTTTGCTAAATCAACTACATGAATATAATCACGGATACAAGTGCCGTCAGGAGTGTTGTAATCATCCCCAAATACAGTTATTTTATCTCTTTTGCCAATAGCGACTTCTGTAATGATTGGAACTAAATTACTGGGTTTGTCAGCTGAACAATCTCCAATTAATGCAGAGGAATGAGAGCCGATAGGATTGAAATATCTAAGGGCAACACTGTTACAAGTATCATCCTTTAGCATGCCTTCACAGATTTGTTTTGTTTCTCCATAAGGAGATTCTGCTTTTTTAAAAGGAGCATTTTCATCAACCGGTAAAATATCAGGCATACCATATACTGTGCAAGAGGAGGAGAAGATGATATTCTTCACCTCATTTTTGCGCATACATTCTAAGAGCACCTCTAATGAACCCATATTATTGTCGTAATACTTTTGTGGGTTTTGTACTGATTCTTCTACAGCTTTGTAGGCTGCAAAATGTATAGCACCTTCAATAGTTCCTTCTTCAGAAAATACTTTGTCCATTCCTCTTTTATCTGTGCAATCAGTATTATGCCATTTTATTTTTTTGCCTATTATTTTTTCAATCCCTTTAATATTTTGGGTAGAGGTATTACATAAATTATCAACTATAACAGGAGTGTATCCAGCAGCAATCAGTTCCACAACTGTATGTGAACCAATATATCCTGCGCCTCCTGTTACTAGTATTTTTTTCATTTTTTATAATGCTCTATTAATTCCAATTAACCATCTCATTTGTAAAAAATCTTCATCAGCTGATGGTGCTCTGTTTAAGAATAATGGCATGTCAAATCTGATAACCAAAGGCCTTACAGCTTCAAGAGGACCAAAGTTTCTGAAAGTGTAAGTAAAACCAATACCTCCATCTGCTCTCACATCAGTAAAAGCAGTTTTGTAATTTTCTTTAGTTAAGTTTTCACTGCTTATAATCCCAGCATCAGCAAAAAGGTAAGAAGCTATATTGTGCTTACGAATTGAGTAAGGAAGGTAGGCTGTAAAATCAATTTCAGTATTGAAAGCAACTCCACTTGTTCCATTATAATTGTAAGAGGCAACTGTTCCATCTTCATTAAACTCAGGAGCTAAGTAACCCGTATACCCTCTTAGGTTTAATCCTCCTGCTGCATGGAAATAATTGGTTGTATAGTCATAACCCATTAAGTCTGCTGAAATAATCCCATCTGCTCTAGTAAATTTAGAGTTCATCATTTCTTCATTATTAGCACCTGCTAAGCCTAGTTTACTTTCTTCTGCCCAATTACTACCAGTACCTAATTGAAAATAGGCTCTAGTATTTATTTTTAACTTTTCTAATTTATTGTTATTCTTTGCGCTTAAAATAAGTTTGTTGTAATCATAAGCACTCCCTAATGCTGATGTTTGTAATTTTAAATTTATTTTACCTTTCCCGTAACTGTACGTGTATTTGTGTTCTAAGTCTACATCAATTCTATTGTTCATTTTTCTTAAGTCCCAACCTGAATTGATTAAGTAATTATCATTCGTTCTGTACATAGATAAAAAGTCAACAGAAAGTTTGTTATTTCCTTTACTGTCTGATTTCACTAAACTTAATTTATTAGTATATAATCCTGATAAAAACTGACTTCTTGCATTGATACGAGTATTTAAAGAAATCTTATCCAAGTTTGTATTATAGTTTACTCGGTAAGAATAGAAGTCATAGTTATTAGGATTGCTAATGCTATCCTTTTGTAAAGCACCTGTGTTGAACCAAGCAGTTGCATCAAATAAATGATGATGTCTCATGTAACCTCCATTTAGATTTAATCCTACTTTCATTCCATCATAACTATTCCACCATACATCTGGTCGGTATTTTATTTCATAATTCTTCCAATCAGCATATTGATATAATTTATGATCAAAACTAAAAGTAGTATTACATTTTGAGTTATTGTCTGGCATATAAGCATCAGCCAAACGGTTTGTTGGGTCAATAATTACTTCTGCAATTCCTGAAGGGATATCTATTACTTTAGTAGTGTAAGTTGGGTGGATCAAGTCCCATCCGTGCCATTTGTCAAGTACTGTTGCATCCGTCTTTTTTACAAACCAGTTATTAGGAATATGATAATCATATGTTTTTCCATCATTTGCAAGAATAGTAAAGTCAATTGGCATTTGCATTCTTGATTTTCTTTCAAAAGTTATATTGTAACCTGCAGTAAGGGTGTTTAATCCAATTTTATGAAAACTAACTTTTTTAACTTTTTTTACTGAATAATCAATTCGTTTAGTTGATTCCAACCATTGGTCAAAAAACCAGTTTAAATCTACCTTTGTGTATTGGATGATTGCAGCTCTGAAATCTTCAACATAAGGGTGTGCAATCTTCCAAGTTTCAAAATAGTGTTGCATTGAAGCTAAGAATAGTTCATCTCCTAAAACATATTGAAGGTTGTATAGCATTGATGCTGTTTTGTAATATACATGGCGATAACCACCTCCATGACGCAATGCTCCATTAAAACAATCAGAGTGAGTTGAAATTACAGGGTCATTATATTTTGTTGCATCTGCAATATATGCGTAATAAACACGGCTATCAATTGCCTTAGTTGCCTTTTCAAACCTTGCTTTGTATTTATCTGTTGCCTTATCTTCTACAAGGATGTCTCCATCTATTTTGATAAGTGCCCAAGCTGTTAAGAATTGTGTAAATCCTTCATCTAACAAAGCTCTGTATGTCTCATTATTTCCTACTTGACCAAAGAACCAATTGTGTCCAATTTCGTGTGCTAATAATCCTCTGTATCCTGGGTCCATACCACCATCTAAAGTAAGCATTGGGTATTCCATTCCATCACGAGCATCAGCAACAATCATTTTGTGGTAAGTGTATCTTCCAAAGTCTTCTGAAAATACTCGAATACATTCTGCAGCATATTCTGCAGCATTTTGCCATTTACTAGCATGTGGTTCTTGCACTAGTGAATAACAAACTTTATCCTGCCACCAAGCCTCACCAATACGGTAGTTAGGGTCGGCAGTAAAAGCAAAATCATGTACATTTTCAGCATGGAAAACCCAAGTTTTTCTTTCATCCTGTTTATATTCAGTAATTACTGATGGAGCAGAATTCCAAGGTTTGTCAGCAAAATTAGTAATGTTTAATTTTTCTCTTAATTCCTTAGGTAACATTTCATCTCTATTCAAAAGGAAACCTGTAGCATCAACAACCATATCAGATGAGAAGGTTAAGGATACATCAAAAGCTCCAAAATTACCATAGAATTCTTTTCCTAAATGTTGGTCAGTTGTCCAACCAAACTTTGCATCATACACACAAACTCTAGGATACCAGTGTACACCATCATAATGTTTGTATCCCCAAGAATTAAAGGTTTTCATTCTTCTTCTTTCTCCACCGTTATCAAAGTGAGTACGGAAGTTCATGTCAAAAGTAATTGACTCGTTAGGAGCTAACTTTGTAGGTAAAAATACTTTAAGAATTGTATTGTCCAATTCCATTTTTACATCCTTTCCGTTTACAGTCATTTTATCAATAACAGTTCCTAGTTTTTGAGCTTCATACTCTCCGTAAGTAGGGTGGTTGTGATTTTGGTGTTTCAATTCATCCAAGTAAGATTCTGGTTGAAAAGCATTTTGATACAAGTGAAAGTAAACAAAATCCAATCCATCAGGAGAGTTGTTCGTATAAGTCAACTTTTCAGTTCCTTCAATAATATCAGTTTGCTCGTCAATGTTTACATCAATTTTGTAATAAACATCCTGTTGCCAATACGCCTTATTTGGCATTTTGTTTTTCCAGTAATTTGGGTTGTCAGCATTCTGATAAGTGTTTGGAGTTGCTAAAGCATTGTATTTTTCCTGTGCAAATGATAATGTGCTAACAAAAAGAATAGCTACTAGTAAAAGATTTTTCATGGTTGAATTTTTAAAGTGTGCGAATTTACAATTCCTATTCGGAAAATTGCTTATTTTCTTTAGCATTTGAAATGCTAGCATTTAGTTCAAATCCTGTAAGTAGGATAATGGAATTAAAATACATCCAAATAAGGATAATCATTAGTGTACCTATAGACCCGTAAACCTTATTGTATTGCGCAAAATGATTGATATAATAGTTAAAACCTATTGAGGTAATAATAATCCCTAAAGTAGCTAGGATAGAACCTGCTGTAAAAAACTTCCATTTTCGATTAGTAGCAGGTCCGAAATGAAAAAGGATAGCAATACCTGAAAATAGTATGGCAAGCATTACAAACCATTTTCCGTAAAGGATTAAGTCAGCTGAAAACTTACTGATGATCTCAAAGTCAGTAAGGTAGTTAACAGCCACCTTCCCAAATATGATAAGCCCAATTGCAATAATTAAAAGCAAAGCAAGGAAAAAAGTTAAGGTTATGGAAAGGGCTTTTTGTCTTAATAAAGAACGATATTCATTAATGTGGTAAGAAGAATTAAAAGCCTCAATTAAGGAACTCATTCCGTTAGCAGAGAAATAAAGTGCTAAAATAAAACCAACAGAAAGCAAGCCTCCTCTTGGGTTATTAATGATGTCGTCTAGCGTATTAAAAGTAATTTCATTGGTTGATGGTGGTAAAACAACTGATAATAATTCCATGAGTGTTTCCTGTAGCCCTGCAATTGGGATGTAGGGGATAATCGTAAAAAAAACAATGATAGAAGGAAAGAATGCTAGGAAAAAATTAAAGGCCAATGAGGACGCACGAGTAGTAATTGCTCCTTCAACTAATCCTTTCCAAAAGAAAATAGTTACATCATAAATGCTAAGACCTGCAAAACCTAAAGGCTTTATTTTTTTAGCTATTTTTATGATGAATTTTGCCATTTATATAGCCTTTAAGCTTAAGTCAAAATTAAGTACAGAGTGGGTGAGTGCGCCAACTGAAATAAAATCAACACCACATTTTGCATATTCAGCAATTGTTTCTTCTGTTATTCCTCCGCTTGATTCACTTTGGCATTTGTCGCCAATAATAGCCACTGCTTCTTTGGTTTTTTTATAATCAAAATTATCCAATAGGATTCGTTTAATACCTCCTTCAGCAAGTATTTCATTCACTTCAGTTAATCCTCTTGCTTCTACAATTATCTCAAGGTCTTTATTGTTATCAGAAAGATAGGTTTTAGTTTTTTGTATTGCATTGGCAATTCCCCCTGCAAAGTCAATATGATTGTCTTTTATCATAATCATATCATATAGTCCAAACCTATGGTTTACGCCACCACCAATTTTTACAGCCCATTTTTCAATCGTTCGGTTTAAGGGAGTTGTTTTTCGGGTATCTAATAATTTGCAATTTGTATCAGAAATTAAAGTATTGAGGTAAGCTGTTTTTGTAGCAATCGCACTCATATGTTGCATGCAATTAAGGGCTAGCCTTTCTCCTGTTAAAATTGAGATTGAACTTCCCTTTACAATAAATGCAATATCGCCAAATTTCACTTTGTCACCATCTTGTAGGAACTGCTCAATTTCCAAAGAAGAATCCACTTCCTTAAAAATCATTTTCGCCAACTCAATTCCTGCAATTATACCATCATCCTTTACTAGTAAATGTGCTTTATTGCTAGCGTCAGCAGGGATGCTTGCTAATGAAGTGTGGTCGCCATCACCAACATCTTCACTTAATGCATTTTGTATAAAGTTTTTAAGGTCTTTCTCTGTCATACAATCAAAATTATTAATATTGCCAAAAATACAAAAAATGAAGATTGTATTACTCACTATAGGAAAGACATCAGAAAAGTATTTGATTGAGGGTATTTCTCAGTATCAAAAACGCTTGAAACATTATACGCAATTTGATTTGCAAGAAATTCCAAATCTTAAAAATGCTAAGAATTTTTCGAATGCAGAGTTAATGAAAAAAGAAGGAGAGTTGATATTAAAACAATTGCAAAATTCTGATCATTTAGTTTTGTTGGATGATAAAGGAAAGGATTTTACTTCCCCTAAATTTGCACAGAAATTACAAAGTTGGATGCTTAGTGGGAAAAAGCGTTTGGTATTTGTAATAGGAGGGGCCTATGGGTTTTCTGAAGATGTTTACGCTAGAGGAAATGAAAAACTATCCTTGTCAAAAATGACTTTCTCGCACCAAATGGTACGCCTATTTTTTGTAGAACAAATATATAGAGGATACACCATCCTGAATAACGAACCTTATCATCACGAATAAATGAAACTAGTTTTTGCCACCAACAACCCAAACAAATTATCCGAATTACAGTCTTTAGTTCCCAAGGGGATAGAGATTTTGAGTTTAAAGGATATTAATTGTAATGAGGAATTACCTGAAACAAATCCTACTTTAGATGGGAATGCTTTGCAGAAGGCACAATATGTTTATCAAAATTATGGTTTTAATTGTTTTGCTGATGATACTGGTTTAGAAATAGATGCTTTGGGTGGTGAGCCTGGAGTCTATTCTGCCAGATATGCAGGGGAGGATTGTAAGGCAGAAGACAATATGCAAAAGGTGTTGACTAAATTAGAAAATGAGGATAACAGAAATGCAAAGTTCCGAACAGTAATTGCATTGATTATAAATGGAAAAGAAAACCTTTTTGAAGGAGAATGTTCAGGGAAGATTACAAAAACAAAAAGTGGGGCAGAAGGTTTTGGTTACGATCCAATTTTCACTCCTGAAGGAAATGAAATTACTTTTGCAGAAATGAATAAAGATGAGAAAGGAGAAATAAGCCACAGAGGTAAAGCAGTGAAGCAATTAGTTGGCTTTTTGCAACGCTAACCAATCTACTAAAACAAACTTAAAAAATTAATTTTATTTTCAGAGTAATGAGTTATTTTTAAAAATAACTTAAACTATTATTAACGTACACAGCAAATTGTATTACAAGTCTTCTTATTGTAACTTTTCTTTATCTGTAATATTATAATTTGATTTAAAGCGATCAAGGTCAAATAAGAATTTAACTATTAATATTAAACAGATTGATGAAAATACTTGTAAAGCAAATATTACAATGGTGTAAAGTAATTGTTCGTCTCCTAACTTATCTCCATACTCTACCATAAATACAATAAAAATAATGATAGATACGATTGTTAGTACCCCAACTAGCCATTGAAAAGTCTTTAAGATAGAGTAATTATTTGATAATGTATTATTTTGATTCTCAATTACTGATTCATTCTGTTCTGAATTAATGACATTTATCTTCATGGTGAAAACAAGGGCGATTCCAATAGTAATAATGGGTAAAAAATCCATAAAAGAAATTGTAATATCCCCATATTGAATTGCTTCAAAATAATGAATTACCCAACGCCAACCATATGCACAAATTATTAATGCAACGCCATAAGTTATTCTAGATAGCTTTACTTTATCAGTATAAATAAATATTAGCGCCAATAAACAAAGACCCGCTTCAATTGTAAGCCAAGGACCAGTTAATAAATTTGCCAGAAAAGCAATAACACCTATAATTAATGCTACTTTATGTTTTTTTGTTAGATTTTTCATTGTTATTTAATTTTATATTTTCTGCAAATATAAGTGATTATTTAGATTTTATAGAGTCTGGGTAGCAGGATTACAGCCTCTACCCTTTTTATTAGATTACAGTAAGCTTTGAAATTATCTACAAATTAGTCTCAATCAATCCTCTGATTTCCTCTGAAGAAGGTCTTGGTGCATTTAAGGAAATTACATTTCCATCAGTATCAAAAAGCATGAACCTTGGGATTCCATTAATTGCGTATGATTTTGTAATTTCTGTCCAGCCATTCGCCCATAATTGTACACCACCCAATTGTTTATCAGCTAGCATATTTATCCAAGCTTCTTTGTCCGTATCAACTGACACACTTAGGAAAGTAATGTTGTTATTGTGGTAGTCATGCTCCAAAGTTTTTAAAGCTGGAATTTCAGCTTTACACGGTCCGCACCAAGTCGCCCAAACATCAACATATACTAGGCTACCTTTAAAAGTAGAAAGTGAAAATTCATTTCCTTCTTTATCAGGATAAGTAAAGTCAATTGCTGGCTCTCCTATTTGTGGTAAGTTGGCAATAGCTTCAATTTTTTCAAGGAAAAACTCAACCATTTTTACATTGTTTGCTTTTTCAGCCATAACAAATGCTTCATTGTTTAGGTTAGCCAATTCTTGCTCTACTTCAACAATATGCTTATTTAAGTTTGTAGTGAATTCCTCTTTTTTAGTAGTAAACAGTTGTCCGTATATATCCGCTTCTTCTCCTAGCATATATGCTTTTGCTAAATAGGAAGATTCAGCAGATCCTTCATAAATAATTGTTTCATCAAATAACTCAGTATCAATTGTTAAATTAACACTTTCGTTTCCATTTAAATACATGGCGGTACTTTCATCACCATGCTTAAAACTTAGGTATGTTGCAGTGTCTAATCTAAAAGAGATTGCAAAGGTATTTTTATCACTAATTGAAGTGGTGTAGGTTGTATCATTTACTTTAAATTCAACAATATCTCCTTTAGGATTTGTAATTTCACCAGAAATAATCACTTGATTATTTGTATTGTTTGTGCATGCGAAAAGTAAAGTTGCTAAGGCAACTGTAAGTAGGTTTCTTAATTTCATTTTATATAGTTTTAAAGGTCAATTTCTTTGGGTATAAATTTACTTACATCTCCTCCATTTTTTATAATATCACGAATGATAGAGGAAGAAATATGAGAAATTTCAGGTGGAGTAATGATAAAGATAGTTTCAATAGTTGCATTCAATTCTTTATTCATTTGGGCAATATTTTTTTCAAACTTAAAGTCATGCGAATCCCTGAGTCCTCTAAGGATATAATTTGCATTTTCTTTTCTGCAGAAATCTACTGTCAATCCCTCATATCTTTGCACTGCAATTTTAGGATTATTTCCATAAATAGCTTTTATCCATTCCATGCGTTCTTCAATAGTAAAATATTGATTTTTATCTCCATTTATTCCAATGGCGATAATTATTTTATCGAATAAAGGTAAGGCTCTATCTACTATGGATTGATGCCCAATTGTAAAGGGAGCAAAAGATCCTGGGAAAATTGCGGTTTTTGACATGCTCAAAAATAGTAAAATAAACTAGCTTTTTGGGGGATATTGAATCTATTGGACTATCGTACTACAATTTAAAACGAGAAAATACTAAAATGAATTGTTCCGTATTTTCTAACTTCTAGGTTATCTGCTTCAAATTCAGTTTCCTTATCGTGTTCAATAATTAAACAGCCGTCTTTTTTAATTAAATTATTGTCAATAATTAAGTCTTTTAATTCTTGATAACCGTCATAATCGTACGGAGGGTCGGCAAATATAAAATTGAACTGTTGTTTGCAATGTTTTAAATATTGCAAACAATCGGACTTAACAACTGAGATGTCAAATCCTAAATCAGCAGTAGTTTCTTCTATGTATTTTACACAATGAAAATTATTGTCAACTGCTACTATTTTTTCACAGCCTCTTGATGCATATTCATAAGCGATATTTCCTGTTCCTGAAAATAAATCCAATACATTTTTGTCAGTAAAATAATAACGATTTTCAAGGATATTGAAAAGTGCTTCTTTGGCTCTGTCGGTAGTGGGGCGAACGGGTAATGAGCTTGGTGCCATTAACCTTCTTCCTCTATGTGTTCCTGAAATTATACGCATAGTATTTGTGTGAATAGTCCGAAATATTTGTGATCGGATAGGGTGTTAAATGAAGTTGGAAATGTAAATTGATGTGGCCTTTTTCCAAGCTTAATATTGCGAATGTAATCGTACAATAGATTAAAATATTCGCCATCTTTTTCTATACTTCCGTATAGCGTTACTTCAATATTTTCAGGTGATAGCTTCAATTGTTCAAGGCTAAAAAGTAGATAGTACAGTAAATCTTCTTTTGTGTGATATTCAAATGAGTTGTTAAAAATTAAATTCTCATTTCTAAAGATAGTGATACTTGCTTTTTCTTCATTCAAATAAAGGTAAGCACTTTCTTTTTTACTTTTAAGTTGTTTAAATTGCTGAATGAGTATACTTTCCTGTGATTTCTGTTTTGCTTTAGGGAAAAAGTTATTTATTATTGTTAGAATGTTTTCTGGCACACAGTAGATGAGCTGTGCTTTTTCAGAGGTTATCTCATCAGTTAATACTTTCCCTTTTAGTTCACTATTAAAGGCTAATATCGTTTTTGCATCTTCTTGTTTGTATAGTGTGTTGGGTACTAATGTGCTTGGGAAATTAACGAATGCAACTGATTGTGATGAAAATTCTGCTTTTAATATTTCATCTTTAGTTATAATTTCTGAAATTTCAGTTGCAGTATTTTTTGTTGAAGAAAAATAGTGTCTTTTGGTATAATCATAAGTAAAAGTAGTGGTGTTAAGCAAGCAGTACGAAAAATGCGTTATCCCTATTTGAATGGATAAATGATAGCTGCTAGCCAAGGCAATGTTAAAATCACTAGCTTGTATGGTAACTGGCTTATTCTCCCCAGTTTCCATTTAAAGAAGCTTCATCCATTGATCCTACCTTTAAAAGAGCATCTAACTCATAACTTTTATTTTCAGCATCAAGTGCTGTAAATACTGCCCCATAGCTTGTTGAGATTTCAAATACTTGTACTGCCACTTTTCCTTTTTCAACCATTCCTGCATCTACAGTATAAGTTTCGGTGGTGTGTGGTACTAAAGTTAGTGTAGCTAAATCCAAAGGAAAACTTTCATTTCTACTACTCTTGTATGCCTCATCAAATACAGTTTCTTTTGCTAATACATAGGCAGTATCCCTACTGATAATTCCTAGCTCTAAAGCTTGAGCATCCGTTAGTGTGTCAGGCGTTTCACCTATTGCTTTTACAATAGCCATAGAATCGTTTTCTAAGAAATCAATTAAGGATTCAAAGTTATTTGCGTAGGTATTATTTACTTTTTTGTAAGCAATTTGTACTTGCCTTAAGTCTTTTAGTTTTTGTACATTTTCAGCTATTCTTACTTTAGCAACTTTCTGAAATTCTACTTCACTATCAATACTATTAAATACAAAGTAGGCTAAAAGAATGTTTAAAGGAATAAGTATAAGTGCAATTTGTTTCGCTTTCATGGTAAATTATTTTTGTGATGCAAACTTACAATTTTTGCTGATATAACTATAAAATGTTTTTTCTTTGTAAAAAATTTTATGATGAAACAAATATTCTCAAAGTTACTATTCAAATTAAAAGGCTGGAAAATTATAGGTACTCATACTTATCCTGATAAATGCTTGGTGGTTTCAGCTCCGCACACTTCTAATTGGGATTTCTTTATTGGTAGATGTTATGCTTATATTATTGGAGTTAACCCAAGGTATTTAGCTAAAAGTGAATTGTTTTTGCCCGTTTTAAGGATTCTTATAAAGTGGAATGGTGGCATTCCTGTTTATCGTAATGCAAAAAATAATGTAGTGGATCAGGTCGTAGAAATGTTTAATACATCTACCAAACTAAATTTAGGTATTGCTCCTGAAGGAACTAGAACTTGGGTGGAGAAGTGGAAAACAGGCTTTTATCACATTGCTGTAAAAGCAAAAGTTCCTATTTTGCTTTTAAAAATGGATTATCAGAAAAAGGAGGTGGGAATAATGTGTGAGTTTATGCCTAGTGGTGATTTTGAAAAGGATATGCTTTTTATACAAGAAAAATACAAAGATGTGAAAGGTAAAATTCCTGAAAATTACAACCCTAATATTATATAATTACTCCCTTTTAAAAAGATGTTAAAAACACGAAACTAATTTTGTGTTTAGTAAACTGTTTACCATCTAAAAAAACTATTTTTGCACTTTAATTAAAAACAATAATATGTCATCACAGGCAACACTTACTTTAGCTACACTTGAACAAGCCCAAGAGATGGGGCTTAGACCAGAAGAATTTAATAGAATTATAGAGATTTTAGGAAGAACTCCTAACTTTACTGAATTAAGTGTTTTTGGTGTGATGTGGTCAGAGCATTG
>Ga0233426_10001113_pt1 | contig 25722 bp, 29 predicted proteins | sample SI_118_April2016_6_FD_179875 | JGI IMG/M metagenome (GOLD analysis project Ga0233426, IMG submission 179875) | Seawater microbial communities from Saanich Inlet, British Columbia, Canada - SI_118_April2016_10_MG | ecosystem: Environmental > Aquatic > Marine > Inlet | place: Canada: British...
TTACAAGCGCTTCCTTGCGGATTGCATTTTGGAAGATGGGCGCGAAATAACAGCCCATTGCGCCAACCCCGGTTCGATGATGGGATTGGCAGATGAGGGCATGAAAGTATGGCTAGAGCCCAATGATGATCCCAAGCGAAAGCTGAATTTCGGCTGGCGTTTAATAGAACATGAGAATGGGCATTTTACAGGCGTCGACACCTCAGTCCCTAACCGTGCCTTGCGCGAAACGCTTGAAAAACGACAAATTCCCGAACTTGCGGACTATGAAACCGTACGCCCAGAAGTAAAATACGGTGAAAACTCACGCATAGATTTCCTGCTGACCCAAGATAAATTGCCAGATTGCTATGTCGAAGTGAAATCAGTCACCCTGAGCCGGACCCCAGGGCAGGCAGAGTTTCCAGATAGCGTCACCAAACGTGGCGCAAAACACCTGCAAGAGCTGTCAAATATGGTGGTGCAAGGACATCGCGCGGTGATGCTTTATTTGGTTCAACGCACAGACTGTACCTCGTTCACTTTGGCAACTGACATCGATCCTGATTACCACGCAGCCTATCTAGCAGCGCGCGACGCAGGGGTTGAAACCCTTTGCATTGGCACCAAAATAACCCCTCAGGAAATCCTGATCGACGCACCAGTCACAATCAAGATATAGCCCTCTGGTCACCGCGCCTTGCACGGGGTAAATACGGTTAAAACCAATCCAATTATGGAGTGTTACCTTTGAACAGCACTGACCGCGGCCGGCAAACCAAAGACGGCATTCGCATTTATGATCCTTCTGACTCTGCTGGCATGATGGCCGCAGGCGCATTGGCATCCAAAATTTTGGACGACATTGCGGAACACGTTTTCCCCGGCCAAACCACAGCGGCGATTGATAAGTTGATCAACGATATGGTTGATGCTGCTGGCGCAAAATCTGCAACAATTGGGTATCGTGGCTATCAACATGCGTCCTGCATTTCAGTTAACCACGTGGTTTGCCACGGTATTCCAGGTGACAAAAAACTCAAGGACGGCGACATCGTAAATATCGACGTAACTGTCATTGTCGACGGTTGGTTCGGCGATACGTCACGGATGTATGTGGCTGGGAAACTTTCCCGCAAGGCAGAACGCCTGATCCAAATCACGCACGACTCCCTTATGCTAGGGATCGAAGCGGTTAAACCGGGGAATACCTTTGGTGACATCGGTCACGCCATTCAGTCCTATGTGGAAAGCCATCGTATGTCTGTTGTGCGCGACTTTTGTGGCCACGGCTTAGGGCGGGTTTTTCACGCTCCACCAAACGTTGTTCATTACGGCAAACCGGGGACCGGCCCAACACTTGAACCAGGTATGTTTTTTACGATTGAACCGATGGTGAACCTTGGCCGTCCTGAAACTAAGACACTGGCCGATGACTGGACCGCTGTCACACGCGACAAATCTTTGTCCGCCCAATTTGAGCATTCAATCGGTGTGACCGAAGATGGGTTCGAAATCTTCACGCTGTCAGCAGCGGGCAAGTACCACCCAACTTACTAAAAAATCAGGCGTTACCCACCAGTGTACTCTAACAAGGTCACGTGGGTATCGCCGTATTTGCGTTGGTCTTCCATCTCAAAACCAATGGGCGGCATCATCGGTGCTGCCTCTTCCCAAACGATCATAGCGCCTTGCGCCAACCACCCGCCAGCGGCAGCTGACCTCAGTGCCTTTTGGCCCATATCGCGACCATAGGGCGGATCGAGGAACACCAAATCGAACGGCGTTTCAGACCATGCTGGCAGCTTCGTCGCGTCTTGTTTGAATACACGTGTTTCATCAGTGGCACGTAACTTCGCGATATTTTCAGCAATCAACTTTTGCCCGACACGACCGTTTTCCACTAATAAGGCGTAATCCGAGCCACGCGACAACGCCTCGAAGGCAAGTGCACCCGTTCCCGCAAACAGGTCTAACACGCGGGCACTAGCGATCACGCCATGATGATTAAGCATGGAAAACAAACTTTCACGCACTCGATCAGATGTCGGACGCAGCTGCGCACCCGCATCGCCCTTGCCCACAGCCGCCAACGCAGTACTGCGCCATTTTCCTGCAATTATTCTCATGCTTTGAGTAGCGCCTTCATATCCGTCTCTGGATCAGCGATCACATTAGGCGATGGTGATTTACCTGCCTCGATCAGACGCTTGCCAATCATATACCCGCGTGGGTCATTTGCAGCATCAACCGCCAGAAGGGTCGCGCCTGCGTAATACCAAAATGAAACAGCATCACCCGTGCGGCGCGTGACAACACGGTCATAGCCCGTGTTCAGGCCCGCAATTTGCAATTTCACGTCATATTGATCCGACCAAAACCACGGTTTAGCAACATAGTCCTTTGCAGCGCCCATGATATTTTCTGCAACCACTTCGGCCTGATCAATCGCGTTTGGTACGCTTTCAAGACGAATACGTGTCTCGCGATAAGGAAAAGACGCACAATCACCCGCGGCCCAAATATGCGGATCAGAAGTGCGCCCGTGCGCATCCACTTTGATCCCGTTTTCGATGATCAGCTCAGCAGCAATGGCGAGGCCAGAAGCCGGAGCAATACCAACGCCAACAATCACGAAATCGACGTCTAATTCAGTGCCATCGGTCAAACGCGCACCTTCAACCGCATCTTCGCCAAGAAGACGATCAAGTCCAATACCTTCGCGCAGATCAACACCATGACTGCTGTGCAGTTTGCGGAAATAGTCGCTGGTTTCTGGGGCCGCAACGCGTTGCAAAATGCGTTCAGCCATCTCCACAAGCGTAACCTGTAAGCCAAGCTTGGAGGCAACAGATGCCGCCTCTAGTCCTATATATCCACCACCAACAATTAGTACTTTGGCACCTTCAACGAACTGTGCAGCCATCGCATCCACATCCGCCAAATCACGCACGACAAAAACACCATCCAGCGCTCCGCCAATACTGGCAGGCAGATGGTTTGGAGTCGAACCGGTGGTCAGAACCAAGTCATCATAGTTCAGTGTCTCATCACCAATCACGACGGTTTGTTCACTAGCATTGATCGCGTCCACACGTGTGGACATCCGCAGCTCAATGTTATTCTCAGAATAAAACGTTTCGGGTCGCAGGAACATACGCTCAAGTGCCATGTCACCCAACAGGTACGCCTTTGATAAAGGGGGCCGCTGATATGGCGGAACAGGTTCTTCGCCAATCAAAGTGATTTGACCTTCGAACCCAGAATTACGTAATTTTGCGACACAAGACGAACCCGCCTGTCCTGCGCCCACTACAACTACATGTCCCATTCCAACACTCCCTTGGCGATTTCACTGGTCACACCTACCACGAAACCTATATCCAGAATTCACACAGACGCAATTCCCTAGAGAGGTTCTACCAATGGCGATCAAGCAAGGCGATACACTTCCAGACGCAACTTTTGTTGAAATGACTGCGGATGGCCCAGCGCCGGTCCAACTGGCTGATAAAACAGCTGGACGTAAGATCGTCATTTTCGCAGTTCCCGGTGCGTTCACGCCAACGTGCCATTCGGCGCACGTCCCCAGCTTTATCCGCACCAAAGACCAGTTCGATGCCAAAGGCGTGGACGAGATCATTTGTGTTTCAGTCAACGACCCATTCGTCATGAAATCTTGGGGCGAAGCAACTGGCGCATCCGATGCTGGCATCACAATGTTGGGTGATGCAGAGAGCCTCTTCACTACTGGCATCGGCATGGAATTCAGCGCACCACCTGCGGGTTTGCTTGCGCGTTCAAAGCGTTACGCTATGCTTGTCGACAACGGTGTTGTGACCTTGTTGCAAGCAGAAGAAAGCCCAGGCGTATGCGAAGTGTCCGCTGGTGAAGGTTTGCTAGCATCCATGTGATATTGGCCTTCGGGCTTTGAAACCAACTGACGCGAAAGGCTCCCAATTTGGGGGCCTTTTTCAATGCTCAATTTGAAGACATTGTCTCCATTTTGCGAGCCAGCTTTATATCTAGGTCACTCAGGCCATCGAAATCATGTGTAATCAGGGTCACGTGAACACGCGAATAAACATTGGACCATTCAGGATGATGGTTCCACTTCTCAGCCCAAATTGCCACGCGGGTCATCCAGCCGAACGCATCAATGAAACTCTTAAATTTGAACTCTTTAACCAATGCATCCCGTTCGGAATGTAGAACCCAACCATTTTCCAATAGTGGTGCAAGCGATACATCACGTTCACCGAAAGGCAGCTTTTTCATCATTCTTGTTCCTCAACCTCAGCACGCTTAAAGGGGCCGTATTGAGTTAAGATCTCAATATCTTCCTCAACGGCTTCGCGCTCTGCTTTTAGATAAGATCCAATCGCTTCGGAAAAGCCAGCATCCCGAACCCAGTGTAAACTGTGCGTTTGGGTCGGCAAATACCCGCGGGCCAATTTATGTTGACCTTGTGCACCTGCCTCAACTCGCTTCAGACCAACGCCAATCGCAATGTCGATCGCCTGATAATAACACAGTTCAAAATGCAGGCAGGCATGGTGTTCAACACATCCCCAATAGCGGCCATACAACGTTTCGCGGCCCACAAAATTCAATGCACCTGCGATCCACTCGCCATCTCGGCGCGCTAAGACCAACGCCATATCATCTCGTAAAGTCTCGTGCGCAATCTCAAAAAATTGACGGGTCAGATATGGCGTACCCCACTTGCGCGCACCAGTATCTTGGTAAAACTCCCAGAAAGCATCCCAGTGTTCAGGCTTTATTTGGGTCCCCCGCAAGGTTACGATGTCGCCACCAAAACCTTGAGCCTGCGCCCGTTCTTTGCGGATGTTTTTACGCTTACGCGAACTCAAATCAGCTAAGAAACCGTCGAAGTCCTTATATTCATTGTTCAACCAATGAAATTGTTGGGTGGCCCGCGACATCAACCCCAGCTGCGCACCTAACTCAGCCTCAGCTTCAGTGCAAAAAGTGGCATGAACGCTGGACACTTGATTGTCCGCAGCCAATTGAATGGCACCTTGAACCAATACGGAAAAACCCGTTTCTGCAAAATCTGGATGTACCAAAAAACGACGACCCGTTGCCGGCGTATGCGGCACCGCGATTTGAAGCTTCGGGTAGTAGCGACCACCTGCTTGTTCATAAGCTTGGGCCCAATTGTGATCAAATATGTACTCACCCTGTGAATGCGATTTCACATAAAGTGGCGCGACAGCGATCACCTGTTCATCGACACGAGCGACCAAGTATTGCGGCTGCCAACCTGTGCCAGAACCAACAGATCCACTGTCTTCCAACGCACTTAAAAACCGGTAAGTTGTGAAGGGATCATTAGGGCGACCACCATCAGAAACCTCTGGGCAGGCACAGCTGTCCCAAACAAGCTGCCCAATTTCTGCAATCTTAGGAATGACGCTGATTTCAACTTGATGCTGGGTCATCGCGTGCTCCCCCGACCATTACGCCTTATAAGTTGTGGCTGCCCACACATGTTTCAAGCTAGATATTGCTCGAACGTTATATTTTCTGCGACCTTACGTGCCTGTACTTCTTGAACGGCAGACTTAACCGTCCAGCACAAAACATTCGCGCCATTTGCCTTCAGTTCAGCAACGCGTGCTCGGCCCAGATCAGCCAGCTCATGACTGATAAAACTCGCGCCCACTCGGTCATAATCAGGGATATCACGTAAATGGTCACAAACCACCTGGCTTAGCGGCCAGTCATCAGGCGCGTATGCACTTGTCACAATGCCACGCGCAACGTCGGGCAAAAATTCAGCCAAACGTGCAACACTATTAGGATTGAAAGACATCACAGCAACAGGCCCGCTATATTTTGAGAGCAGATCAGCAGCCGTTTTCTCAAGGGAGCCAACATTCGTCCCCATCGCGCCATCTTGGTCTTTAAACTCGATCAACAAGGGCACTTGGCCAGCGACCAAAGCCAGAACCTCATCCAGATCTGGAATACCTTCATTGCCGCCAGACAATTGAATCGCACCCAATTGAGCGGCATTCATTTGCGCTACTGCCCCGGTTTCAGCCGTCAGACGATTCAACCCATAATCATGGAACACCATAGGTGTTTGATCAGCACTCAACTGTAAATCAATCTCAATTCCATAACCATGTGCGATAGCTGCACGAATAGCGGCGCGACTATTTTCAGGTCGGCCATCTGACACATCGTGCAGCCCACGATGTGTCAGTGGTTTCGTCAAAAAATCTGGGTGCAAACGCGTTATCATTTGATTTGAAACGTTCCCTCTATCTCAACCGCAACGCCCAAAGGCAACGACGGTGAGGACACAGCAGCGCGCGCATGACGACCAGTGTCGCCAAAAACCGCCACCATCAAATCAGACGCGCCATTGATAACTTTAGGCTGATCCGTAAAGTTGTCTGTCGAATTCACGAATCCACCCAGCTTCACAACGCGCACCAAGCGGCTAAGATCACCACCACAGGCTGCTTTCAATTGCGCGATCAAATGCAAACCACACAATTGCGCAGCAGCGGCACCTGCTTCAACGTCCATGTTGTCACCCAGTTTGCCAAGGACCAAACCGTCAGGGCCATTCGAAATTTGACCAGAGATGTAGACCATATCGCCAGCCTGAACGAAGGGAACATAGTTGCCAGCAGGTGCAGTTGCTTCGGGCAGTGTGAGGCCCAGAGAATTTAGACGATCTTCAGCGTTCATTTCAGCGATCCTTATCACAAGATTAAATTCGATTGAACGCTACCCTTGTCGAACAGAAACGGAAAGAGAGATTACGACTCTCTAAAGGCGCGACTGAAATAATCCACAATCGGTTTCAGTAAATAAGCCAGCGGCGATCGATCGACTGTACGAATAAATGTCTCGACGGGCATTCCTGGGATCAGGGCACTTCTGCCTGCCAGTTTTGCCATTTCTTCTGGTTCCAGGAAAATTTCAGCGCGGTAATATCATGCCCCACCTCCATCGTCCTCAAATGAATCCGCCGAGATGAGTGAAACAACACCCTCTAGCTCTGGTGTTGTCCGTTGATCCAATGCCGTGAACCGCAGCGTAACACGTTTACCGCGGTCAATTTTATCAATGTGCAACGGATCAATTCGAGTCACAATCAACAAAGGGCGATCTTGCGGGATCAAAAATAGAATGGGTTCGGCAGGCTTAAGAACAGACCGGACAGAATGAACCCTCATTCTATAAACGATCCCCGAAACTGGTGCACGCACGATCAATTGATTAATCTTATAGGCAAGTGCCGCACGCTGCTCGATAAGTTCTGTTTCGCGGTGTCGAATATTTCGCAACTGTGCAATTGCATTTTCACGTGAGGTATTCGAGAGTTTCAATACTTCCAAATCAATTTCCGTTATCAACCCATTCAACTGAGCCGTTTGCGCCGCTAATTCCCCTATCTGTCCTCTAAGTTTTGCAGCTTCTCGCTCCAAGAAAAAGACGGTCCCCGCTTGGGCCAACCCACGATCAAAAAGTGATTGTTGCGCTTTGAGCTCTTCGAGAACGAATCCAAGTTGTGATTTTAACGCGATTTCCTGTGCCCCAAGTCCCAAGGCTTCATTGCCAACCTGTACGATGCGTGCCTCTAATTTTTCGACTTCAAGTTTGGCTGCATCTCTACGCGCATGAAATAAGTTCATTTGACCTAACACGAGTTCAGCAACGTTAGGGTCAACGCCACCATGGGCAACCAATGCATCATCAAAGATAACCGTTTCGACATTGTCGCGCTCCGCCGTTAGTCGACTGCGTCTTGCGGCCAACTCAAACAACAACCCGTCAAGAATGTTCTTCTCGCTTTTCAATTGCCGCCCATCCAAACGCAATAACGCGTCACCCGCCTGCACCATGCCACCTTCTTCGACGACAATTGCAGCAACAGTTCCACCACTTTGATGTTGCACGACTTGGCGATTTCGTTCGACTTCGACGCGTCCAAGAGCAACAATCGCGCCCGATATTTCTGTTGTAAGAGACCATGTGAAAAAACCGCCAAACAGCACGACCAAAGCAAAAAATCCCAAAGTAATCGGAATTGATGCAGACCACCGCAGTTCTGCCTGATCCTGATTCATGGGGTACTCTTAGGATCGTTCGATGCAAGGAGCATTTTATGGTGATTTTGGACAGTCTTGCGCAACACTTCATCACGAGGGCCAAAAGCAGTTGGAGTCCCATTTTCTAACACCAACAAGAGATCGCATTCGCGTATTGCCGCAGGTCTGTGGGCCATGACGATCACCGCGCCTTTTCGCAATTTGATAGTGCGGATCGCTGCGTTCAACGCATCAGTTCCAATGGCGTCCAAATTCGAATTCGGTTCGTCTAGAACCACGATGGGTGGTTCGCCGCACATCGCACGTGCCAATCCAATTCTTTGCATTTGTCCGCCAGACAACCGGCTTTGGGCCGAACGCAACCGGGTCTCGTATCCGTCGGGCAGCTCTAGGATCATCTCATGCGCTGCGGCAGATTTTGCCGCACGGATTACGCTGTCAGCGTCCATTTCTGGATCAAGCCGCGCAATATTTTCCGAAATCGTACCATCGAACAACCGAACCCGTTGGGGCAAATATCCCACGTACTCGCCTAGCCTAGTAGGGTCATATTGATCTAACGCAGCTGCGTCCAAACGAAGCGATCCACCCACAGGCTGCAAAGCACCAGTAATCGCCTGCGCCAACGTGGATTTGCCACTACCAGACGGGCCAATAACACCGATGGCTTGGCCCGGCTGCACTTGAAACGTGACGTTTCGAAGGGCTGCAATCTTTTCACCAGATCTCACGACTGTTAAAGACCGCGCTTCAAGGTCGGCATTGGGGCAAGGCAGCTCTATCCGGCGTGGCGCAACGGGGGCACCCGAAAGTAAAACACCCACGCCATCCCAACCCGCTTTGGCACTCTGGATTACCTCCCATTGGTTCAAAATAGTTTCAACCGGAACCAACGCCCGTCCCAACAAAATCGAACCAGCGATTATGCCACCGGCCGTCATTTGATTTTCCAAAACCAAATAGGCACCGAGCCCCAACATTGCCGATTGCAAAAATAATCTAAGTGTCTTGGTTAGTGACGAAAAGCCACCTGTTACATCACTGGTCCGGGTTTGGTGATCCAGCGCCCCCTTACGCTCCTTCAACCACCGCTGACGCACGATTTCCTGCATTCCCATGGCGCAAATCATCTCTGCTTCGTCACGCATCTGATCTGCAATCTCGCCTGCTTGGAACCTCAAAACTCCGGCAGCACTTTGAGATTGGTGCATAAACCATTGGTTCAGACATGTCAGTGTCACCAACACCAAGGCACCCGCAACCGCCAGCCAACCCAGCATTGGATGAAGTATAAAAATACCGATCAAGAAAATGGGTGCCCAAGGTAAATCAAAGCATGCCAAAAAAACGGGTGCCGCCATAAAACGACGAATTGCCTCAATATTTCGCAATCCTGTCTGAGAGTGGAAATCTGCCCCCTTCGCAGACCTTTGCAAGACGGCAGCGAAAACCTGTTCATCTAGCGCATTTTGAAATCTTGCCCCCACCCGTGTCATGATCCGCCCCCGCGACCAATCCAGCACTCCCATGACCCCATAAAGTAGGACAACCAGCAATGATAAAGCGACCAATGTCTCTTGTGATTTGCTGCCCAAAACGCGGTCATAAACCTGCAACATATAGATGGGCCCTGTCAGCATCATCAGATTAGAAAACAAGCTAAACAGCCCAACAATCCAGTAAGGACGGCAGTTTTGGTTCCATGCAGCCCTCAATTCCAGATCACCGCTGTGTTGGGCTCTCACTTTCATCGGCACCTTTTCGCCAAAACAAACAACCGATTTCCTTCAGTTCATACAAGGGATATAAGAAATCATGTAACGCAACGGCCACATCGCCATATTTCTGATGGGTTCACTATGGGCTTTACACCGCAAAGCCTTATTTAACGGTTAAACTAACTTCTCGGAGCTCATTCAGTGCCAATTTTTTCATCGGTTAAACGCGCAGCAACAAAGATTGCTTTGATTGCCTGCACAGTCGTATTGACCGCCTGTGCATCGACCAATGGGGCACGTAACGCTGACGGTATCTTTGACCCCTACGAACAAGATAACCGAAAAGTTCACGCCTTTAACCGCAAGCTGGACGAAAAACTCGTTCGCCCAGCCGCGTCGGGTTACTCATCTTTCTTGCCAGATGAGGTTGAAAATTCTGTCAGTCATTTTGCTGAAAACCTTGGCCAACCCAGCATCATGGTTAATTCACTTCTTCAGGGCGATTTGCGCGGTGTCGGCTTGTCGATGGCACGTTTCCTAACCAACACACTTCTCGGCTTTGGTGGGTTACTTGATCCAGCAGAAACGTGGGAGATCGCAGAGCACGACACTGATTTTGGTGAAACTCTTTATAAGTGGGGTGCAGGCGAAGGTGCTTATATTGAGCTGCCAGGACTTGGCCCGTCAACTGTACGTGCAACAACTGGCAAAGTTGTCGATTTGTTTACCAATCCGTTAAGTTATGTCGTGGGCAGTCCTGAAAAATACTACGGGACTCTGGCAAGCACATCTTCACGTCTATCGGATCGCGACCGCTATTCGAGCACCATCGACTCCATCCTGTACGAAAGCGCAGACAGTTACGCACAAGCACGTTTGATCTATTTGCAGAACCGTCGCTTCGCACTCGGAGATGAAGGCAGCGCTTCTTCAGCCGAAGATCCATACTCTGACCCTTATGAGGACCCTTATGCACAATAACATATCACGTCGGACGTTTGTCGCACTTGCTTCCTCTTCACTGGCAATGACCGCAACACCATCATGGGCTTTAACCCAAGGTGAGGCCCGGACACTTGTCGATAGCCTCGTTGCCAAGATCAATAGCGTTATTGGGTCAGGCAAATCTGAAGCCGCAATGATCAAGGAATTCCAAGGCATTTTCCGCCGCTATGCAGACGTGCCAATCATGGCACAATATGCATTGGGCGTGGACGGGCGCCGTGCATCTGCAGGTCAAAAGCGTGCGTTTGGTAAAGCATTCGAAATCTACATTGCCCGTAAATACGGCAAGCGTTTCCGCGAATTTGTAGGCGGCAAAGTCGAAGTTAAATCGTCTCGTAAAATCAAAGCGGGATATGAAGTAAAAACCACAGCGTCTTTGCGCGGCTCAGCCCCGTTCGAAGTCACATTCCTAGTTTCTTCAAAATCAGGCAAAGACCTATTCTTCAACATGTTCATTGAAGGCGTAAACCTGCTTTTGACTGAGCGTACGGAAATTGGCGCTTTGCTGGATCGCAATGGTGGCAACATCGACAAGATGATCGCCGATCTTAAAAAGGCTGGCTGACCCTTGGGCGGTAAGGCGGAATATAAATATCCGCCTTACTCGGTTCCCTCGCCTTAGCGGTCATTTCCACCCAAAAGATTGAACAACAGGTTTTCAATAATATTCCTATTTTTAGAACTATTGTCCGGCACCACATTAATGGGTTGGGCGACTTGTTGAGGTTGCTTTGGTGACTGCATTGGCAATGGTTTGATTGGAACACCTTTGTGAACACGCTGCATAGTTTCGCGCCAGATATCAGCAGGTAGCCCGCCCCCGGTCACGCCCCTTAGCTTCGTATTATCATCATACCCCATCCAAACACCGGCCACGTAATCGCCTGTGAACCCGATGAACCATGCGTCTTTTGCACCTTGGGTTGTCCCTGTTTTGCCAGCAATCTCACGACCCTCAAATTGGGCGCGTTTGCCAGTACCTTGGCTGACGACCTTCTCCATCATCCATGTCAGCTGCCGTGCGGAGCTTTCTTGGATGACCCGCTCTTCAATACCACCACCAGTGCCCATCAACGGCTCATTGTCGCCAAGCAGGCTAAGCTCAACCAAGCCAAACGGAGTTACAGCAGATCCACCATTTAGGATGCCAGCATATGCACCTGTCATTTCCAACAATGTGCTTTCTGATGCGCCCAACGCCAGAGCAGGGCCAGCAGCCAAATCGCTCTTGATCCCAAAATCGGAGGCGACACGGCGCACCAAATCACGACCAACGCTTTCAGAAATCTTGACAGCAGGGATGTTTAATGACGCCTCAAGTGCCCGTGCCATCGTCACAGGGCCCTCGAATTTCTTAGTATAATTGTTTGGGCACCACTCCCCTGAACCTGCAATATTCAAACAATAGGGCTCATCATTGATCGTATCGAGTGGTGAATACCCAAGGTCTAGTGCTGTTGCGTATACGAACGGCTTGAACGCAGACCCTGTCTGGCGCATCGCTTGAGTTGCACGATTAAACGCGCCAGTTACTTTGGTCGCACGACCACCAACCATGGCACGTACAGCACCATCAGCATCCATCACAACAATTGCGGCTTGCGCCTTTGAGCCGGCAGATACCTTATTATCAAACACCCATTGCAGGCCCTCTTCAGCAGCCTTCTGTAACCGCTGATCAAGCGTGGTGCGAATGATTACATCCTCTGTCGTATTACGTGTGAAGAACTCTGGCCCCGATGACATCACCCAGTCCGCGTAATACCCGCCGACTTGTTGCTTAGCGGCCCTAGACAGCACCGCAGGATTGGCCTGTGCAATCGCTTCTTCCTCAGCGGAAACATATCCTTGTTCACGCATCATCCGCACAACAGTTGCGGCGCGATTTTGGGAGCGCTGTAAATTCTTGGTAGGTGACAAGGTAGAAGGGGCCGTCAAAAGACCCGCCAGCATCGCGCCTTCAGGAATACTTAGGTTTGATGCGCTTTTACCAAAGTAACGCTGAGAGGCCGCTTCAGCACCGTATGCACCGCCGCCCATATAGGCGCGGTTCAAATAGATCGAAAGGATGTCGTCCTTTGAGTACTTGGCTTCCATCGCAAGTGCAAAAATCGCTTCTTGAGCTTTGCGACTTAACGAACTGCGGCGACAATCACGAACATAGTCGCCTTCGCTTTTCCACTCGTTCGGATCAAAGGGTTTGCCAAGGCAAAGCAATTTCGCAACTTGCTGCGTGATCGTCGAGCCACCGTGTCCAGACAACGGGCCACGACCCTCACTTAGATTGATGCGCACAGCACTGGCAACACCACGTGGGCTGATGCCCAGGTGACGATAGAACCGCTTGTCCTCAGTCGCCACAACTGCGTCACGCAAATAGGGCGAAACCGTATTTGCCCGCACGGCACCACCGAACTGATCCCCGCGCCAAGCGAACACATCACCTTCACGATCAAGCAACGTGACCGATCCACGGGCACGCCCATCTAGCAACGCTGACAAGTTTGGCAATGTCGTGAATACGTAACCCACAGACAGTAGCAATATTAGAAAGACCACAGCACTAGATCGCCAAATCACATTCCAGATCAAACGGAAGACCCAGCGAAACAGCCCAAGAAAAAAACCAAGAATACCACCACGCACAGGCCGCTTAGGCTTGCGCCGTTTTTGCGGTACTTTCTTTGGCGGCTTAGGTTGAACCGCGGATTTGGAATAGCGTTTGTCAGCGACCAAAGGACGCCTACGTTTAGAAGTGTTACTCATCACAGCCCTGCCCGGCCTTGTTTGTTTGGCACATCATAGCGCAGCAGGTTTGAATGAACAGGGCCATCATTTCGTCTATTTCGATTGAGCTTTAGCACAAAAATTAATCGAAATCGCGTCGTCGCACAAATTTTGAGCGTAAACTTCTCTTTTCCCCCACTTTTTTGCAACCGATCATTCCCGACTCCAGCAAAAACATCACTTGATAAAACCATCAAATCGCAGGGCAAACCTGTTGGATCAAAGGGGACATCGAATGAAACTAATCATTGCGACGATCAAACCGTTCAAGCTGGAAGAGGTGCGTGAGGCACTTACTGACGCCGGCATACGCGGCATGATGGTAACTGAAATAAAAGGCTTTGGCTCGCAATCGGGTCATACTGAAATCTATCGCGGCGCGGAATACGCTGTGAACTTCGTGCCAAAAATCAAACTCGAGATCGTGGTCAGCGCCGATATGGCCGACGCGATTGTCGAAACAATCATCAAGACAGCGCAGACCGGCAAAATCGGTGACGGCAAAGTATTTGTGCTGGACGTAGATCAAGCAGTGCGCGTGCGCACCGGCGAAACAAACGAAGACGCCCTTTAATCGCGACGAACGGAGAAACGAAAATGAAACTTATGAAATCTCTTGTTGGTGGCGCGGTTCTCGCGGCCTTGCCGACACTCACATTGGCACAGGACGCACCCGTAAATGTCGCGGCTTCGACGGACACGGTGTTCATCCTAAACTCATTGCTATTCTTGATGGCCGGCTTCTTGGTCTTCTGGATGGCCGCTGGATTTTCAATGTTGGAAGCGGGCCTCGTGCGCGGCAAAAACGTTGCAATGCAATTGACCAAGAACATGGGCCTCTTCTCACTGGCTGCCATCTTCTACTACCTCATCGGCTACAACTTGATGTACCCACTTGGCACTTGGAGCATCGAAGGTGTTCTATCTGGCGTTTGGGGCGTTGGCGTTCTTGAAGCCGTTGGCGTTACCGCTGATGCAGCAGACGACTACGGCTACGCAGCAACTGGTTCTGACTTTTTCTTCCAGTTGATGTTCTGTGCAGCAACCGCATCCATCGTGTCTGGTGCAATGGCTGAACGCATTAAACTATGGCCTTTCCTAGTGTTCACAGTGATCCTGACATCCATCATCTACCCACTTCAAGCATCTTGGAAATGGGGCGGCGGCTTCTTGGACGCAATGGGCTTCTTGGACTTTGCGGGCTCAACTGTTGTTCACTCTGTTGGTGGCTGGGCTGCTTTGGTTGGCGCGCTGATCCTTGGCCCACGCATCGGCAAATACAAGAACGGCAAAACAATCCCAATGCCAGGTTCAAACCTGACACTTGCAACACTGGGTACATTCATCCTGTGGATGGGTTGGTTCGGATTTAACGGTGGTTCACAATTGGCTATGGGTACTGTTGGCGATGTTGCAGACATCTCTCGCATCTTCTCAAACACCAACACAGCGGCTGCTGGTGGTTCTTTGGCGGCATTGTTCCTAACACAACTGCTGTACAAAAAGCCTGACCTTACAATGGTTCTGAACGGCGCACTGGCAGGTCTTGTTGCTATCACTGCTGAGCCTTTGACACCTACATTGCTTGAGGCAACACTGATAGGTGCTGTTGGCGGTGTGATCGTGGTCTTCGCTGTACCAATGCTTGATAAACTGAAAATCGACGATGTTGTTGGTGCGATCCCAGTTCACTTGTTCGCTGGTATCTGGGGCACAATCGCAGTTGTCTTCACCAACTCAGACGCTTCATTGTTCACTCAACTTTACTCCATCGTAGTGGTTGGCGCGTTCACTGTAATCGCCTCTGCAATCGTATGGTTGGTCTTGAAGTACACTGTAGGCATCCGCGTATCAGAAGAAGCCGAGATCATGGGCTTGGATAAATCCGAGCTGGGTATGGAAGCATATCCTGAGTTCTCAAACGGCTAATTCGCACCGCGAATTTACGCCATAAATTACCGAAACCGGACACCTTTGGTGTCCGGTTTTTTCGTGTCTAACGGGGCGTTCGCTGCGTTAATGGGGGTGAGGAGCGGTGCAGAGCACATCAAATTTCACGCTCCATTGTACAGTTTAGGCCCTGAATTGTACGTTTATCACCCCGCGAAACCACGGGTTTTAAAGGTGATTTCACCAAACTGCACAATTCCCCACCTGAATTGTACAGTCAGGGGTGAACGGGTTTCAAAAGTGGTTAATTCCAGATTTCCGCCCAACATTTGTGCGACGTTAACGCAATGGTAAGGGACATTGCAGGAACAACACCCCGTAGGGCGGGATTTATCGCGCTATGCGTAGGTCGAGATCATCGCCCACTGGCTGCGTCAAATGTCGAAGCTGTGAAGTTCTGCTATGCGGGACTTTTCTGCCGTCCGGTCAACGAGGTTTAATGTCAGCTTTGGGTGGTCGTAGAAAAAACTTTGTCAACTAGTTGCACTACTTACTGTAAGACCAAGAGTGATTGAACGTGCAACTGGTACAGTCCTGCTCGTTTGAGATTCCGACAGCTTTGAGAACTCAACAGCGCGGTCGATGATACGCGTTTGCAACCGTTTTCACGTGCAGCTTCTATGCGCCGCGAAATCAGTGCGGAATGAGCCCCTCTTTTGCGGGCAGCGCGTGTCGTTGCGGCAGTCGCGAGATAGCCTGTTTGATTAGTCGCGAAATAGATCAGTCCTATCGCAACTGGCGCGCCATCTTCGTCAACTGCGTAGGCCTCAGCTCGACCTTGGGATAAAAGTCCCCGGATCATATATAGAGTAATATCTAAATTCGCTCCAGAATACCTAAATGCACCCGAGTGGATTTTGACGAAATCATCTAAGTCGTCAGCGGTAAGTAAGCGAGTTCGGTCGGTGCCGTCGCTTTCAGGTAGATCCTTAAGCTCGGCACAAAATTGTCCTTGCGTCCAACCGCGTAGGGCGCGAATTCCAAAGTCCTCAGCTCGCTTCTTAATATCTTTTGGCGCGCCGATTACTGGAAGATGAACGGTTGCTCCAGCTTGTGCGAACCGTGAAATTTCTTCGGTCGGCAGTTTGTCGCCATCAATATCAAAGCCGCAGATACGATTGTTCATCGGGCTAGTGCTTTTCGCCACCAAAAATCTTCTTTGGTTTAGATTTCCAAAAACGTCTGCTCCGTAGGGATTGCTGGGCATTTCCAACAAAGCCGAAACACGATCGAATAGATATTCGGCTTCAGCATCTTCAAGCAAGTTCCGCAGGTTCTCAGCGTTCTCGCTCATTTGAATCTCCGCTTTAGGTTTGAACAAGCCGACGTTAGCGGCGCCGCAGCAGAATGTCACGGTGGGCTCGAAGCAGACCTACAAACGCAAAGATCACCAGATCAATGGTGACCTGCTCCCGCTTCACTCTAACTCGGCGGGGTGAACCCCGCCCTACGGGTTGTGCGAAAGCTTCCCGAGCTTTCACCCCATCACCGCTTGAATGCATTCCCACTGGTGATACGGTCTGTTCCGTCTTATCAATCACGCAGCACACTGCATTGATGAGGCCCCCATGACAAAGACACAGGCAACCGCACTTGGCTTTGGTGCTGTATTGATGTGGGCGCTATTGGCGGTCCTTACGGTCAAGACGGTGCCCATCCCCCCCTTCCAACTGACAGCGATGTCTTTCGCCATTGGCGGTGCACTGGGTTTGGTTTGGGTTTTCCTGACAGGTGAAGCGCAATCGCTGAAAACTGTCAGTTGGAAAATCTATGCCTTTGGGACGTTGGGTCTGTTTGGCTATCACTTCTTTTACTTCTCTGCTCTGCGCCTTGCGCCTGCGGCTGAGGCAGGGTTGATCGCCTATCTTTGGCCCCTACTCATCGTGTTGTTTTCGGGCCTGTTGCCCGGCGAACGTCTGAAGGCGGGTCACATCATTGGCGGCCTTGTTGGTTTTGCAGGTGCGGCATTGATCGTGACCCAAGGCGGCACCACTTTTGAAGCCAATGCCGCGCTGGGGTATGGTCTTGCGCTTTTATGCGCTGTGACATGGTCCAGCTATTCGGTCATTTCGCGCAGGTTGGGACAGACGCCCACCTCAAGCGTTGCAGTCTTTTGCCTTGCCACCGCCGCCCTGTCTGGCGTTGCGCACCTTGGATTTGAAGACACGGTTTGGCCGATTGAGTTGACCGCATGGTTGGCCGTTATCGGATTGGGCGTTGGCCCGGTCGGATTGGCATTCTTTGTTTGGGATGTGGGCGTGAAACGGGGCAACATTCAATTGCTTGGCGTTGCATCCTATGCCGCACCGTTGCTGTCCACCTTCGTTCTGGTGATCGCAGGAATTGCGGACCTGACATGGGCCCTGCTGGGGGCCAGCGTACTGATCACGTTGGGGGCCGTATTGGCCGCCCGCGCAAGCCGGTCAGACGCGTAAGCCCGATTTTGGTTTCGGCTTTGGCCCGTTTGGCAACATCCCTGCGGCGCGTACATCAGGCATGTACTTGCGGCTAATAGGACAGCTGCTTTCGTCTTTCATTATGACCTTACCACGATCACCGCTGCGTTCCACTTTTTGGATTTGATCCAGCGCAACCCAATGCGACCTGTGGATCTGCATACCGCGCGTATCGCCGACCTCTTTGATCGCGTCCAACAACCGTATCAGGAGCAACTTCGTGCCATTGGTCGTGGTCACGCGTACATAGTGATCTTCTGCGCTAAGGGACACCAGTGGTCCGCGTTTTTCCCATGGCAGTCTTTGCATCAAAGCAACGGCGTTTTCATTTTGTGTTGGGCTGCCCGCACCCAGTGCAAAGCTGCCAACTTCCACCACAGCGGAAATCAGCGTCACTATGATAAATTGATTTAGCAATTCGGCCCACGTGGATGGCCAAATATCAAAGGCGATCAAGTTCAACACGCTTAGGACAATTGTCACCGCAATTCCGATGACACCGGTGCTGATGAGAATGTTCAACCACTTTGATCTATACTTCATCGCCGTGTGCACAAGGAGGCTGGCAAAGCTGCCCGTCGCAAATGTAACAGCAACAACGATCACCCAATAGACAACACGCAGCGGTGCCAATGGGATAATGCGCAGAGTGTCAAACGGCCCAGAAGAACGCCAAGCGCAAGCATCCCGACAAGCACGGGTCGCTTGGTAAAACAGCTACGCCAGTCACGCAGCGTAGATTGTAAAATACCGTCAGTCACGAATGTCTTAGTTCCATTTGCGTAAGGGTCGTTGAAACGACCGATGGGGGCTTGGGATGACTATGACACGTTAAATTCAAAGTGCCAATCCAGAGGAAAATCCATGACACTTGCCCCACTCCTTTCCGCCCCGTTCTTTGTGCAACTTCCCGTCTGCGCCGCGCTGTGTGCGATTGTGATCGGCCCAATGGTGTTGTGGCGCAAATCGCGTGATCGTTGGCATAAGCGTCTTGGATATACATGGGTGATCGCGATGGCTGTCACGGCGATTTCGTCCTTTGGTATATCCGTGGGCCCTATCATTGGCCCGTTCGGCCCAATCCACATCTTGTCCGTCTCTACGATCTGGGGCCTGTGGCAGGGGATTGCCGCAGCCCGCCAGCGCAACATTGCAAAGCACCAAGGGTACATGCGCAACCTGTACTTCTGGGCCTTAGGCGTGGCTGGGCTGTTCACCTTCTTACCCGGACGCCGGATGAACACCGTCTTCTTTGCAGACGCACCGATGGTCGGGTTCACAGTGGTGGCAGTTTTGATCGGATCAGTGCTGTTACGTTATGCATATGTTAATCGCAGAGCGACGCGGGCCTAGCTGCGCCTAAACCAACTTATCGCCTGAAGTGCTGCGTCCAAATTTCAGTTCGCTCGCCGTCACGTTTGTCGTATGCACGCATTGCCTCAAGTAAATCGCCTGTTTCATCTGTCTCTTGATCTGCACCTATGTCTGTTAGGCGCATTGTGTACCACGCGGTTACCCCGCCCTCGGGTGCTTGTGCAAAACGCGGGAACGTTGGTTCCGGCATCTGATCTTTCATCCAAAGCGATGGAAGGTTCGGCTCAATAACCAGCGCACGTGCAAGGCCGATGACATCAACAACACCACTGCGCAAAACGTCTTCTGCTTGAGCACGGGTTTTGAAACCACCCGTCAACATCAAAGGTTTGGATGTAACGGCTCTGGCCAGTTTGGCGAAATCAACAAAATACGGACCACCTCCCGCCCCGTCAGAGGCGGCTTTTGCACCGGGAAAATATGTGCCGCCGCTGATGTCGATTATGTCGACAGATGAGATGTCCAATGCTGCTACAACCTCAAGCGCATCATCTTCGCTAAGGCCACCCATTAATTGATCAGAGGAATTTAGCTTTACCGCGATAGCAAAGTCAGGTCCGACCGCCGTGCGCGTTGCCTCTATGGATTGCAGCAACAGCCTCATGCGGTTCGCGATTGGTCCACCAAAATCGTCTGTGCGTTTGTTAAACAGTGGTGACAAAAATTGGCTCAGCAGAAAACCGTGTGCGGCATGTATCTGCACACCACCAAACCCCGCAATCTGCGCCAACTTTGCCGTATTCGCAAAGTCCAAGGGAACCTGTTGGATTTCATCCAACGACAACTCCGCACATTTTAGTTCGGGTAGAACTAGGGCACTTGGCCCTTTCGCATCACTAATGGGTGCATAAGCCAACGCGCCTGCGTGTCCAAGTTGTAGCCAAAGCTGCGCCCCGTCTTTGTTACCTTGCTGAGCTAAATCGCGAAATTTGGACAGGTCAGATTGTAAATCCAAAACCAAATTTCCGGGCTTTTCAGCGTACTGGGATGTTGGCTGCACCTCGCCCACAATCGACACAGCCACCCCACCTTCGGCCCAGCGCTGATAAAGCCTGTTTTGCTGCGCTGTCGGGTGGCCAGTGCCATCCCCGAGTGAGTCAGACATTGCCGATTTGGCGATCCGGTTTTTCAGGACCACACCACAGGGCAATTCTAGGGGCTGAAATAGTACCTCGTTTTGTTGCATCCGAACGGTCCCAACTAAATTGCGCTTTTTCCAACACATCTATCAAATCCGATGCTGCGGCAACTCATTGTGGAAATGAGGCGAAAAGCAAACAGCGCCCGATCCGTTAAGATCAAGCGCTGCTTTTATTTTGCATTGGCGGGGTGAACCCCGGCCTATGTTTAGATGCCAGCGTCGATGATGGCTTTGGCCAAGATCGGGATGGTTTTTGCGTTTAGGCCTGCGATGTTCATGCGGCTGTCACCTACCATGTAGATGCCTGCATCAACGCGCAGTTTTTCCACCTTCTCAGGTGTGGTGCCAAGGCGCGAGAACATGCCGCGGTGCTGTGCAAGGAAGCCAAAACGATCAGAGCCAGAAAGCCGCTGAAGTTCTGCAGCCAAGTCGCTGCGCAGACCCAACATTGAAGTGCGGATGTCTTCGAGTTCAGCCATCCAATCGGCGCGCATTGCGTCGTCGTTTAGGATCATCGTTACGATGCGTGCACCGTGATCTGGCGGAAAGCTAAAGTTCTGACGGTTCAGGAACGCCAATGTCGCTTGGTTCAAGCCTTTGGCAGATGTGTCTTGGGACACGACCATCAACATGCCGGTACGTTCGCGGTATATGCCAAAGTTTTTGGAACAGCTGGCTGCGATAATTGTTTCTGGCATAGCTGCGGTCACTGTGCGTGTTGCTGCTGCGTCTTCTTCAAGACCGTCACCGAAACCTTGGTATGCGATATCGATCATCGGGGTTGCGCCCGTTGATTTAAGAACCGCGATCACTTCTTCCCACTGCGCCGCGTTCAGGTTTGCACCTGTTGGATTGTGGCAGCAGCCGTGAAGCAGAACAACGTCGCCCACTTTGGCTGTTTTCAGATCAGCAATCATGCCGTCGAAATCAACGCCGCGTGTTTCATCGTCGAAATAGCGATATGGGACCATGTCCATCTCAAGGTATTTCAGGATGGACAGGTGGTTTGGCCATGTTGGGTTCGACACAAAAACGCGCGCATCTGGGCGTGCCATTTGGATCAATTCAAACGCTTGGCGCACAGCACCTGTTCCACCCGGTGTTGCCGCAGCAGAAATCGTGTCGCGCGCAACGGCATCGCCCAAAACCAGTTTGATCATCGCATCGCCAAACGCAGGATCGCCTGCAAGGCCAACATAGGCTTTGCTGTCTTGGTCTTCCCACAGTTTGTGTTCTGCCGTTTTGATCGCACGCATCACAGGCGTCAGGCCTGTTGCATCCTTATAGACACCAACGCCAAGATCGATTTTGGTCTCACGTGGGTCTGCACGATACTGCGCCATCAGCGCTAGAATTTTATCAGCAGGTTGCGGTTGTAGTGTTTCGAACATCAGGCTTCTCCAGTTGCCACGGGCACGGTGGGAAACATCCCCCACTCGGTCCAAGATCCATCATATAGCGACCACATATCGTGGCCCATACGTTCCAGCGCCAATCCCAATACGGCGGCGGTTACGCCGGACCCGCAGGTAGTGATGATTGGCTTTTTCAGATCAACGCCAGCGCTCTCAAAGATTGCGCGGGTTTGATCCGGAGTTTTCATTGTTTTGTCATCGTTCAGCAGATCAGTGAACGGCACGTTGCGTGAATTCGGGATATGACCCGAACGCAGCCCTTCACGTGGTTCTGGTGCTTCGCCGCGGAAGCGTGCAGCGGCACGTGCGTCAACGATCTGGGAGGTGCCCAATTTGGACGCTGAGGACACTTGGGTCACATCACGTACCATTTGATTTTGGAAACGCACGGTCATGTGACGGTCACGAATGACGGGGGCCAAGTCTTCGACTTCGCGTCCCTCTGCGATCCATTTTGGCAATCCGCCATCAAGCACCGCAATGTTGTTTTGCCCCATAAGGCGGAACAACCACCACACACGTGCAGCAGAGAACAGGCCAGACCCATCATAGACAACAATCTGATGACCATCGCCAACGCCCATCGCGCGCACGCGGGACATGAATTTCTCAATTGGGGGTACCATATGCGGCAGATCGGAGCGGCCATCGCTCACGTCATCGATGTCAAAGAAGCGGGCCCCTGGGATGTGAACCGCGTCATATTCTGTGCGACCATCGCGGTCGACGCCTGGCAAATAAGTCGACGCATCCAAGATCCGTAAATCCGGATCTTTCATGTGCGCGGCAAGCCAGTCAGTTGAAACTAGTGTTTTGGGATCATCAGCCATCAGATTCTCTTCCCTGCGTGAATGCGTCACTGCCTAACGCTATGGGAAGTATGTGGCAAGTCTGTGTGTCCAGGTTGGGCTACGAGGCGGCGCCCAACCTGTCCTTAAGCGTTAAGCTTATTTACCGATCATGTTGCGAACAACGCCGACGACGGCAAGCACTGCGCCACCACCAACACCGCCGCCAACAACCTGACCAATGATCGCGCCAAAGTCCAAACCAGCAGCGCCGCCAGCGGCCCCTGCCAAATCAGGAGCACCAATTGCGCTAAGGATCGTGCCACCTAGGCCCCCACCAACAACGCCAGCAATAGAGTTGATCAATGTGCCTTGGTTTAAGCTTCCGAGCAATTTACCCGCAGCGTTACCACCAGCAGCACCAGACAAAAGTCCAATAATAAGTTCCATAATATATCCCTCCAGCGGGGGGCTATAATTATTGAATACTCTCAACTCCCCCCCAAAGCTAAGTAGCAGTGGGACTTTACGCAGATCACCAAAAGGCAGTCATGGGGAATTTATACCTAAAACAACTCATTTATGGGCGTTTTACGACAAAAAATGACGCCAAGCAGGGTCAGCCGTGATCTTTCATAAGGCGAGCTTTTTGACGGGACCAATCGCGTTTTGCTTCGCTAGCACGCTTGTCATGGTTCTGCTTACCCTTGGCGACGCCAAGCTTTATCTTCGCGAACCCTTTGTGATTAAAGTACATCACGATAGGCACCAAGGTCATACCTTTGCGCTGGGTCGCGTTCCACAAGTTCGATAATTCTTTTTTAGACACCAACAACTTACGACGGCGGCGTACTTCGTGTTTGAAGGTCTTAGCCCCTTCATATGGTGCGATATAAGAGTTCACCAACCACAGCTCATTGTTTTCAACAGCCGCGTAGCTTTCGGCGATATTTGTGCCACCTATGCGCATGGATTTCACTTCGGACCCTTCAAGGATAACACCACATTCGATGTCATCGTCGATTGCATAATCAAAGCGTGCGCGCCGATTCTCAGCGATCACTTTGTAATTAGGGTCTGATTTCTTATTCTGTACCATCAAAAGGGATGTAGGGCTTACCGCGCGAGGGTGCAAGAGAAGGCACGCCATCGTTGCTTGTTCCAACGAGCAGACTGTGGGAATGTATGCACATAAATTTTGAGAGTTTATAGTTTTTCACATGACATACTTTTTAAAAATTCTTGCGATTGCCTTTTGCATCACTGCTTCAACCGCATCAGCCCAAAACGGGCCACGCATTCTTGCCATGGGTGATTCATTTTTCGCCACCCACAAAGCCCAGAACAAGGCAGTGCCAAATATACTGGCAAAGTTACTGAACGAACCCGTCCAAAATCGCGCCGTCCTTGGGGCGTGGATCATTTATAAACTGCCTATTTCAGGCAGCCTTGGGTTTAAGATCGAGCGGCAATACAGGCCAGGCAACTGGGACTGGATCGTTTTAAACGGCGGGGGAATGAGCTGTTACTTGGATGTGGCTGCAACAGATGCGGTGCCCGTTTGAGCAAGATGATTTCACCCGATGGCACCAAGGGCGCAATCCCGCGGTTGGTCGCGAAGTTGCGAAAATCTAACGCCCGTGTGGTTTATTCAGGGTATTTGCGATCTCCGGGTGCGTCTTCCCCGATTGAGTCCTGCCGCGACGAGGGGGATGAATTGGACGCGCGTCTTGCCCGTATGGCCAAGCGTGACAAAGGTGTTTGGTTCATTTCGATGGCTGATATTGTGCCGCCTGGCGACAGATCATTTCATGCGGCTGACATGGTGCACCCTTCGCGCAAAGGCAGCGCAGCCGCCGCGCAGCGGATTGCCAAAGTCATATCAAAGCATCGCTAAAATAAAGAATGGCCCCGCAGGGCCATCTAACTTTAGTCACCTAGTTTCTTGTGAACTTCGTCTAGATCGATTTCAGCAATCGGCATCTTGTTTGATGGGTCTTGGAAATCATATTTGAACACTTCGAAATCACGCTTAAATATTTCATAGACCAAGTGCATCGACAGATCGTCAAAGTAATCTTCGACTGGATGCGCACGTTTTGGTCCGTGCCCTTCGCTTTCGTTAAAACGTGGAATCGCTTCAAGGTCTACAGCATGTGGCGTTTTGATATTGGACAACACATCCGCCATGCCTTCATTGAACTTTTCCGTCCAAATGATTTTGTCATACTGGCCGCCATTCACGATAAACGTGCTGACGTGACCGGACATTGCTGACCAGTGAATATCCGGGTCCATTGGACGGCGGAACCGAATGGTATCACGAGCGAACAATAGGAAACGACGGAAGGATTGGATTTGGTCAAACTCTTGTTTGCCATCATCACCACCAACTTCGATGCCATATTCTGGATCAACAACGGAACAAGGTTGCCGCGATACCGCTTGCCGTTACGCTGAATGCCACAAATTTTGTCGAAGAAGGAGGACAATATACGTGTGTATGGGTTGCGCACACAGGTAAAGGAATACGACTCATGCGACTGTACATTTTTCGTAATCGGACCCTGACTGTGTTCAAGCGCCCATTTGTGCATGCCACCTTTGGCATCATGTATATCCCCGTCAAAGAATTCACCCTGATCTGAATAATACATGATCTGACCGATCGTCGAGCAGGCACACTTAGGTACGACCCGATAAACAAGACTTTCAGTTTCTGTCATCCAAGTTCCAGGAAAACCCATATTATTCGTCCTCGTCTTATTAAGTGCTGTTGTATCGGCAACAGTTTTCGCAACTACAAGAAAACCGATTAAACACTATTTAATCAAATGCCCATCACCTTTAACAACGTAAACAATGATGCGCAAAGGGGCAGTTCGTTTCTGACCTGCGCCCCTAAAACTCCTCCAAATTTGTGTAGAGTCCGCCCAACAAAAGGACGGACAAATGAAGGCACGATTTACGGACGAACAGATCATAGCAATTATCAAGGAACAGGAATCTGGTG
>Ga0233426_10001115_pt1 | contig 25710 bp, 14 predicted proteins | sample SI_118_April2016_6_FD_179875 | JGI IMG/M metagenome (GOLD analysis project Ga0233426, IMG submission 179875) | Seawater microbial communities from Saanich Inlet, British Columbia, Canada - SI_118_April2016_10_MG | ecosystem: Environmental > Aquatic > Marine > Inlet | place: Canada: British...
TCTTTAACAGGAGTGCTTCTTTTTGGAGCAGAAGTAAATGGAGCTAAATCATGGTTCGATTTTGGGTTTTTCAAAGTTCAACCTGCTGAATTTGCCAAATGCGCTACATGTTTAGTACTTGCCAAGTTTTTGAGCACTCTTAATATCAAAATGAGTAGCTTAAGAACTAGGTTAATAGTTACAGGTCTAATACTAGCTCCTATTTTATTCATCATATTACAGAACGACACTGGCTCAGCATTGGTTTATGCTTCTTTCTTAATAGTGTTATATCGTTTCGGACTTCCAGCAAATGTGCTTATATTTTCTATTGTAACCGCTTTAATTTTTATTGCATCTATTATTATTTCGAAGATCATTATGATATCGATGCTTGTGATAGTAGCAGTATTATTCTTTTTAATTTCGAAAAGAGGAGTCAAAGAGTTTGCTATCATTTCTTCGTTCTTATTGCTGAGTATAGGTTTCAATTCGAGTGTAGATTATGTTTTCGAAAAAGTATTGGAGCCACACCAAGTTACCAGAATCATGATTTTACTTGGTCAAGAAAGCGATCCTCAGGGAGCAGGATACAATGTAAATCAGTCTAAGATAGCTATTGGATCAGGGGGTTTAATAGGAAAAGGATTTTTAAAAGGAACACAAACCAAATTTAATTTTGTGCCAGAACAAAGTACCGATTTCATATTCTGTACTATAGGTGAAGAATGGGGGTTTATTGGAAGTACACTCCTTTTACTTTTGTTTGGAGCTTTCCTATTCCGGCTAATATATATAGCTGAAAGGCAACGGTCGGTTTTTAGCAAGCTTTATGGCTATGGAGTTGCTGGTGTATTCTTTTTCCATATAAGCATCAATATAGCCATGACAATAGGCTTAGCGCCAGTAATTGGTATTCCATTACCATTTATAAGCTATGGAGGATCTTCTCTATGGGCTTTTACTATTCTACTTTTTATATTTATTAATCTCGACTCGTACAGACTTCAAGTGTTGAGATAAAAAAAAAGCCTCCGAGAAGGAGGCTTTTAAATCGTATTGGAAAGTTATTAGTATTAGTAAAAAGTAGAAATGTTATTTGTCACTTCACTTAATTCTTCTAATGCTTGGTATAACTGAAAGTTAGTTTTACTTCTAAGTGCAGATAATAAAACATCATCCGGACCATTTGTAGTAGCAGGAGCAGCTTCATCGACTCTAACCATAAACAAAGAATTCTTTCCTAAAAATGCTTTAGTCGTTTCACCTTTATCAACCGCAAAAGCAGCACCAACAACAAAAGCCTCTTGACCTAAGCCAGGAACCTGATTACTAGAAAAAACTATTCCGTTTGCAGTTTTAACACTTACACCATATTCTGTTGCAGACTCGTTTAAGTCTGTTGCATTGCTTAATTGATCTAGCAACATTTTACCTTTCTTCTGAGTTCTTACAACTGTTTCTAATTCAGTTCTTACATCTTCTAAATCTTGCATTCCTTCTTCTCTTACCTTAGTAAGTAGAGCAATTACAAATTTAGAGTTGAATTCGAATATTTCAGAAACGTCACCTTCAGCTGCTTCGTTTGCCCATTTGATAAGAGAACGAGGATTATCTAATCCTGCAATGTTAGTAGAAGTAACCGTTAAATTATCAGCAATTCTTTTAGTTAGATTTTGAGTTGCTAAAGATTCGTTAAATTCTGATGTGTTAGAACTTTCAGCAGCAAACTTACCTGCTTTAGCAAACACTTCTTGATATGTTAGGTTACTTGCGTAGATATCTCTATCTACAAAACCAACTTTTACTTTTTTAGAACTTCCTTTTCTATTAGTTACTTCAATAAGGTGAATTCCGAATTGAGTATTTACTACACTTAATTTTTCTTTAGCAGAGGAGAAACAAGCGTCATTAAAAGGAGATACCATTACCCCTTCAGCAAACCAACCAAGGTTACCGCCGTCTAATCCAGACTGAGTATCTTCAGAAAAGGTTTTTGCTAAATTAGCAAATGAAGCTCCGTTTTCGATTAGATTTTTAATGCTGTCAATTTTAGCAACCGCATCAGCAGAAGAAATTAAAATATGTCTTGCTTTTACTGAGTCAGGACGATTTTCAACATCTATTAACTTAGCAACTCTTAATTTGTTGAAACCAGCAGAATAAGGACCTACAATAGTTCCTTCTTTAGCATCAAACAATGATTCTGTTTCTTTATCTAAGCCTGACTTAGTTACGAATGTTAAAAAAGTAGCAGGGCTATCTGAGTTTTTATTGATAAAAGACTGATCATCTGTAGCATTAGAAAAATCAGTAATTACTTCATTTATCCAGTTTTGAGCGGATAACTTATCGTCATTTGAAGGGTCTACAGAGAAAACAACATATTCGATATCTCTAGACTCATCTTGCTGATAACGCTCTTCGTTCTTATTCATATAAGATTTCAATTCAGAATCCGAAACGTTAACTAAGCTATCAGCTAATGTTTTGAATGGAATTTCGAAATAAGAAATATTTCTTGACTCACTCTGGCTAGCAGAAGTTGCATTCATTTCCCAATCAGAAACAGACAATCCTTTAGAAACAAGGTTGATATATTTACTGTTTAATTTTTCTTTAACAATTGCTTTCTCAAACTGTAACCATCTGTCTAAAGCATCACCAGTTTCATCGTTATAGATATCTTCTTTAAGATACTGTAACAAACGAGCTTTATCAAACTGTCCAGTTTCTGGGTTTACAAAAGTTTGTAAAATAGAAGGATAAACATTTGTTCCTGCTATCATATCAAAAACTTCATCAGAACCTACAACCAATCCTATTTGATCAAATTCTTTTTGAAAGATCATTTCACGAACAAGCTGATTCCATACAGAATTTCTTATTTGAGCAACATCAACGTTGGGGTTGCTTTGCGATTGATTTTCAAAAGATGTCTGAACACTTTTTTCGAAATCTTGGATTTCTACCGACTCGCCATCTACTTCTCCAACACTAGTTGGCGAACTAGGACCTCCGTTTATAGAAGAAAAGAAATCTCCTCCTAAAAAAGAGAACATTCCAACTCCAATCACCACTAATAATAATCCAGATCTATTTCTTATTTTTTCTAATACCATAATTAAATATTTTCAAGCTGACGAATATACGAATGTTAAGCGAAAAAAGAAATGGTCAAAATCAGCTTTTTTCTAATCGAATTTTTTCAATTTTTATTTCAGAAACTTCTTCTATAATAAATCTATAATTTTGGGCTTCTACAATAGTACCTTTAGAAGGTATCTCTTCCAAATGACTCAAGAGATAGCCAGCCAAAGTTTCGTATTCGTCGGACACTTCCAGTCCAAAGTCATATTTGTCGTTAAGATAATCTACCTCTATTCGTGCAGAAAAAACAAAAGTGTTTTCGTCAATTTGACTTTCAAATTCGTTGTCAGCGTCAAATTCATCTTCTATTTCTCCAAAAATCTCTTCCATTACATCTTCTATCGTTATTATGCCAGAAGTGCCTCCAAATTCATCTACTACCACCGCGATCGCTCTTCTCTTCTCGATAAACAATTCTAACAATTCGTTAGCCAACATCGTTTCTGTTACAATAGGAATAGGCAGTAAAATCGATTTTATATCCGACGGATCTTTAAAAAGATCGTAAGAGTGAGCATAACCAATCACCTGATCAATATTATCTTGATATATAACTACTTTAGAAAGCTTGGTTCGGATAAAGATTGTTTTTAAATCGTCTATTGATTTACTAATATCTATGGCTATAATTTCGGTACGAGGAATCATGCATTCTCTAGATTTTACTTTAGAAAAATCAAGCGCATTTTGCATGATCTGAACTTCCATATCTCCTTCTTCAGAATTTTTATTCTTAGAATAATTATTAAGATAGTCTTCGATATCTACCTTTTTAAAAACAGGACTATCTTCCACTAGCTTCACTCCTACTAACTTCATGAATTGATCGGAAATAAATAGTGTAAAGGATACTATAGGATAAAGAAGAAAATAGAAAAGGATCAAAGGAATAGAAAAGCCTTTTAAAAATCGATTAGATTGGATTCTAAATATTGCTTTAGGAAGAAATTCGGCAGTTACCAATATTATAATAGTTGAAAATATGGTTTGAAATAAAAGTATTAAGGATGGTGAACTTAAATAATATTCGAACTTAGGCTGAAGAAATTCGGCCATAGAAATACCATAAATAACTAATGCTACATTATTACCTACTAGCATAGTAGCAATGAAACGAGAAGGAGAGCGAAACACTTTAGCTAAATATTTCACCAATGGAGAATTGGACTTTAGATCGAGCTCCATTTTTAATTTATTAGCAGAAATAAATGCAATTTCCATTCCCGAAAAGAATGCGGAAGTAGCAAGAGACAATATTATAATTAAATAAATACTCATTAGTTGTCTACCAAAATAGTTCCTTTAATATTCTTGATCATGTATTTGGTGAAATTCTGATTAGAAACAAAACCGTTACCATAAATTACTTCGTGTTCGGTTGTAATTTTCACAAACTCTTCCGAATATATTTCTTTTTTTTCTTGATCCCAAATTAGCTCTTCCGACTCTAATACATCTCCATCTACATTCCTGACACTAACATTGTTTTTGGCAATCATTAAATTACTTTCTTCGTGGAGTTTAGCATAATCGGCTACCAGGTTCGATTCTTTTTTTCCTTTGGCGTTAAAAAACTGGACTCTCACCCCATCTGTAAATTCTAGGTACGAATTTTCAGAAACAAATCTGTTAAGCACCATAGCATTAAGAATAACTCTTACTTGAGCAGAATCACTATAAACAATCTCACAGTCTTCAATTGTTTCTACTGGGTAGTTTTCCTCATTCTGAATAGATAGTTCCATAACTTTCTCCATAGAGTTGGAGCAAGAAAAAAGCATAAAGAGACACAGAGTCGCTAAACAACTTTTACTTTTTAAAAATGATATTTTGGGAGGTAAATCTATTTAATACGAACTTTAGTTGTTTCATTCATCCAGCAACCAATTGTAAAGCTATCTCCGTCTTTAGCACCTGAGAAGAAAGCATCATCATTAGTAGGAAGATATTTGGAGTAAAGAACGATCTTTTTATTACACAATTCGCTTAGAGAGCTATCAATGTTTTTGGCTCTGATATATTTGTCAATAGCAGCAGAGTATACCATCCCTTGCTCGAAATCATTTGTTCCGCAACTTTTTACTGAATTTAGGTACATATCGCCAATCAATAAATAAGGCTTTCCCCAATCCGGATTAAGCTTTGAAGACTGATAAGCCAAATCTCTAGCACTACTTAATTTACCTAACTTGATGTTGGCTTGGGATAAACCCAATAAATATTTGGACTTCTCCTCATCGGTTTGAGCTAAAGAAATAGCCTGATTATAAAAATCTACTGAAGCACTAAACTTTCCTTTATTTAGCGACAAGTTACCCATACTAAAAGAAGATTTAGCACTTGGCTCGGCAGCATGAACGGCAGAAGCAGAGTTGAAATAAACATCGGCATCGGTACATTCTTTTTTGTCCAACACATTTACAATTCGCTTAAGCAAGCTAATGTCTTCTGGTGATTGGCTGTATTTTAAATCGAATAAAGTAATAAGGTCTTCACAAGTAGCGTAAGGTTCAAATTCTTTTTCGATTTTCTCTAGGGCTTGCTCGTAAGACTTTTTAGACTTGGAGTTATTAGCCAAATTATACTCTACGTATTCGGTTACAGAAGCGTATGCTTCTAACACATCTGATTTAGTAAGGATATCCTTTTTAGTAAGAGATGTTACCGACTTAAAGTAGTAATACAAAGCTGTTGCTTTCGACTTATTTACTTGAAGCTCTACAGAGGTTTTAAGAAGATCGTAAGCCTCTTCTAATTGAGTTTTAGAACGGTACTTTAACATATCGCTTCCTTTTAGACCACTAACATATCCTTCTTGTCCGAAGTAAGACATTCTCATATCATAAATCATGAAAAGTGTGTCTACGTAAGCAGACTTAATATCTGGGTCAGACTTAAACTCTTTAATTTTTGATTTGATAATTTTAGCACCATCTATATAAATACTCTTAGAAGAACTTTCGCAGTTTACAAAAGCCCATCTCCATGGCCAGTAAGCGTCAACATAATTCTTTTGCTTAACAAACTGAGTAAACACAGAAAGGTTGGTAAGGCATTCAAGGCTATCGCCTTTTACTTGCTCAACAGCAGGAGTAGCTCCAAATAATGTAAAGGAATAAACACTTAATAAAGTTAAAAATATCTTTTTCATATTAATCAAATTTTCTTTTAATAAACCATATATCGCTCAAGACAAAACCTACTTTAAAGTTAACGAAGGAGTCCTGAATTAAATTGTAATCTGTTGTTCCTCGTCGACCTACTTGAGCCGAAAGATTTAATAATGCTCCACTTTTTCTTAAAGGCAAACCTAAGCCAAAAGTAAGGGCGTATTGATCGATCGATTGATTGTTTAAGTTAAGGTAGGTCTGGGCATTATAAAAACCCAGTCTGTATCGAACTATTTTATGGTATTTGTTTATTGCTTTAATCTCCGGGATAAATTGTGCTCCCACAGAAAGTTTAGAGCTATTTTGTAAATTATCATTTGCTCCGAAAAGCTCAAACTCACTCCAGTTTTTAGTGTTGTATTCTGCAGCAATAGACCATTTGTCGTTTACTAAAGAGAATCCATAACCTATTGAAGTAGGTAAAACCAATTGGCCTTCTTCAAGCTGAATAAACTGAATAGTATCTTCCAAAACCTGATTAAAGTTTACTACTCTAAAAGTTTGTGTAAATAGGTTTCGCTCTGCATCTAAAGAAGATCCGTTATTGTAAGTAAGACCAAGGTTAATTCTCCAATCTTTTACTGCTTGAGTGTAGATAAGACCAAAGTCGTAATGAAGTCCGTTAATAATAGTCTCTTCGTTGGCTTTGGTATTTAGGTAGGAAGGATCGGAAAACAAGACTTCTCTATTTGTTTCGATAGAACCGAATAAATAATTCACATTTACTCCTATCGATAAATTTTTGATAGGGCGAAATCCGTTTCCAAAGTAAAAACGACTTAATCCTCCATTACCATTAAAAGAATAGGTTGCGTCTGGGTCGGCATTATAATCGTTGAAAGAATATGCGGTTTCGCTAAATGGCAAAAGTCCGAAACTACTTCCCCACCATCTGGTTACCGGAAAGCCCATTTTTAAATAATTAAATTTTGAAGTATTTACTAACTGACTAACTCCTCCAGCTTCCATTAGGTTGGTCTGGTGAGATAAGCCAGCTTGCATAGTAAAACGCTGTTTGTGAACGAAGGCGTAAGAAGCAGGGTTTATGGTATTTATTCCTACAGGACTATTTATTGCAATACCAACTTCTCCCATTCCCGATTGTATAGCAGAGTACGAAGACTGAAGTTCTCCAAAGCCAAAACGAGAATAAGGGGAATTAGACACATTCTGAGAAATAACAGAGAATGGAATAATTAGAAATAATAACTTAAAAATTTGCTTCATTATAATTTAGTAATTCATTTAGTCCCGTCAAAACCAAATCAGGGGCTGCAAAGATGCTATTTTTTAATTCTTTATCAAAAAATTTAGCATCACCACCAGTTAATATTATTTGCAGATCAGGATAATCGGATTTATAACGATTAATTATGCCATCTATTTCACAAATCATACCATTTATTACTCCCGATAGAATAGCGCTTTCGGTGCTATAACCAACAAGAGGATGTTCAATGCTAGGGCTTACTAATGGCAATTTTGAGGTTTGTTGGTGCAAGCTTTTAAAGCGCATATTTAGACCTGGAGAGATAGAACCTCCCAAATAAACGCCATCTTTTGTAAGTATATCGTAGGTAATACAAGTACCAGAATCGATAGTTAGTACGTTTTTTTTAGGAAATAATGCCCCTGCTGCCACCACTGCTGCAAGCCTATCCATGCCTAAAGTTTTAGGAGTAGTACTTTTATTTACAATAGGTATTTTGGTGCTGTAGTCGAGATGCAAAAACCTGGGGTGATTGCGAAGCTGATCGGGGATACTGTCCGATTTTACACTAGAAAACACAATGCTATGGGCTTTTTCGACATAGTCGGAAATAGACAGCCAACTGTCTACTACTTCTTTTTTAAGCAAAATATTGGCTTCAAAAAGAGCGATTTTTATGTGTGTGTTACCCTGATCTATTATTAACTTCAAAACGTAAGACTGTGTTTCAACAAATTTAACAAAAGGAAAATGCAAAGAAATATTTTTTGGATTAATTTTTTTTATACATTTGTCGCCCAATTAGTTGGTGCTATAGCTCAGTTGGTAGAGCAATGGACTGAAAATCCATGTGTCCCTGGTTCGAATCCTGGTAGCACCACTTCTTCAAAAAACCCTTACAAGAAATTGTAAGGGTTTTTTTGTGCTTTTTTTAAAGCCGAAATGATATTCATCCTAGATGAAAAATATACTCCTTAAAGCTTATCAGATTTCATTAAATGATTTGATAAATGAATAAGAAAAAATAATGGCACAATCAATAGAACCAAATATTGCAGATTTAGCTAATGGATGGCTTAAATCATACAAACTACCATATAAATTAGAACAAGAATCAGTAAATGCTGAAATAGACAAAGCACTTTCTGACTACTTCACTAAAAATGGCGGAACAGGTGCAAATCGACCAGATGCAAAAATATTACTTCAAGATAAAAATTTAGACTACTTCCCTATTCTTATTGAGTACAAAGGTTATAAAGGAAAGCTAGTAAAACTTGATAATGACAATCAAGTTGAAAATAGAACTGCGAAAAACGAACCGAATTTTAAGAACATTAATTCTTTTGCAGTAAATGGTGCTGTGCATTACGCCAATGCATTACTTCATCATACAAGTTATACAGACATTATTGCTATTGGAATGACTGGCTACAAAGATGATGCAGGAAAAGTACAACACGAAATAGGTGTTTATTATGTTTCTAAAAATAATCTTGGAGCTGGTCAAAAAGTTGGGGAATATTCAGATTTTTCATTTTTAGCACCTAAAAACTTCGATTCTTTCATTAAAAAAGTAAAAAATTTAGAATTATCAAAAGAAGAAATTGAAAAACTAAAAGAGCAGAAAGAAAGAGAAATTGACCAAACTCTCACAAAACTTAACTAGCATATTTTTGACAACGAAAAAGGAATAAGTGAAAAAGACCGTGTGTATTTAGTAGCTACATCAATAATGGCAACTATTGGTATACCTAATAAAGTTGCTTTTTTAGATAAAACAGAATTAAAATCTTCTAATGAAAATGGTAATACTGATAGCGATATAGTATTTCGTAAAATTAAAGCCTTTTTAGATGAAAAGAAAATACCTATTGAAAAGAAAAAATTTATTATTAGAGCATTGCATAACACTCTAACATCACCAAATATTAACAAAGTTGAAAATGGTGAAAGTCAACTTAAAAGAGTTTTTTCTAAAATCGTAGATGATTTAGGTTACTATTACAAAATTGGTTTGACAACTGATTTTACAGGAAAGCTATTTAATGAAATGTACGGTTGGCTTGGATTTTCCCAAGACAAGCTAAATGATGTTGTACTTACACCATCTTATGTTGCAAATCTTTTAGTAAAATTAGCGAGAGTAAACAAAGATTCTTATGTATGGGATTTTGCAACAGGTTCAGCAGGTTTATTGGTTGCTGCTATGAACGAAATGCTTATTGATGCCAAAAACACCATTAAATCGCCTGAAGTACTTACACAAAAAGAAATAAAAATAAAAGCTGAACAGCTACTTGGTTTAGAGTTGCTTCCTGATATATACATGCTAGCGATTTTGAATATGATACTTATGGGTGATGGAAGTTCCAACATCCTGAATATTGACTCAATTAAAGATTTTGACGGAAAATATGGTTTTGGTAGAGCCGGCAGTAAATTCCCAGCGGATGCTTTTATTTTAAATCCGCCTTATTCTGCTTTAGGGAATGGGATGAACTTTGTGGAAAGAGCATTGAATATGATGGATAAAGGTTATGGCTCAATTATTATTCAAAACTCTGCTGGTTCTGGCAAAGCAAAAGATTATTGTAAAAGAATATTATCAAAACATACTTTATTAGCTAGTATTAAAATGCCTGTAGATATTTTTATTGGTAAATCTAGTGTGCAGACTAATATTTATGTTTTTAAAGTGAATGAACAGCACCATAAAGATGAAATGGTAAAGTTTATTGATTTTTCAAATGATGGTTACACAAGAACTAGTCGAAAAAAAGCGAGTAACAACTTAAAAGATACTAACCAAGCCAAAGAAAGATATGAGGAATTGGTAAACTTAGTACGTTTTAGAAAAAGTAAAATGAACATTATTTCTTCTAAAGAATATTACGAAGGCAATATTGACCCAAAAAATGGAGCGGATTGGAATCAATCGGCACCTATTGACACCAAACCAACAGTTCAAGACTTCAAAGAATCCGTAAGCCATTACCTCTCTTGGGAAATTAGCACTTTACTAAAACGAATTACAGTTGATGAAGAAGTGGGAAAGCATTAACCCCACTCAATGAAAAGCTGAAAAATATTGAGTGGGGTGAATTTAGAATTGGTGGTTTGTTTGAAATTGGAACAGGTTCTTTGCTTTCTAGTAACGAACTAATTGACGGTAAATTTCCTAGAATTTCTGCAAAGTCAGATAATAATGGTATTCTTGGGTATTATGATACTTTAGAAAATAATAAAGCTAGGCATTTTGAGAATTTTATTACTGTAAACTTTTTTGGTACTGATGGAGGTATTTTTTACCACCCCTACAAGGCTAGTGTTGAAATGAAAGTTCACACACTAAAAATACCAAGCCATAATTTTAATAGATATACAGGTTCTTTTATTGCGGGAGCTTTAAAACAAAATTTAAAAGGCTTTGATTATGGCTCTCAATTATCAAGTTCAAAATTGAAAAAATTGGATTTAAAAATCCAGTTACCTATCAAAAATAGTAAAATAGATTTTGATTTTATGGAGCGTTTTGTGGCTGAGTTAGAAAACGAACATATCCAAAAGTTAGAAAACTATCTAGATGAAACTGGATTAATCGATTATCGCTTAACAAAGCAAGAAACTCAAGCTTTAGAAAATTTTGAAAACCTCAATTGGAGTACTTTTAATCTTGAAAATCTATTTGGAAAGTCTACTCGTGGTAGACGGTTAAAAAGTACTGACCGTGTTACAGGAACTTTGCCTTTTATCACGGCAGGAGAAACTGATGAAGGCGTTTCAGCTTTTATTGGAAATGATGTTACAGTTTTTTCAGCGAATACCACAACTATTGATATGTTTGGTTCAGCCAAGTATAGAAACTTCAAATATGGCGGAGACGACCATATTGCAGTCGTTCATACTGACAATCTTCCAAAATTTGCATCTGTTTTTGTTACATCAGCAATTCATAAATCATCATACAACGGACAGTTCAACTATGGTAGAAACTTCTACGCAAAGGATGCTGACGTATTAGACATATCGCTTCCAATAAAAGACGGAAAACCTGACTATGAAACTATGGAGACTGTAATTTCTGCCATTCATAAATTGGTAATTAAAGACGTGGTTTTGTATGTCGAGAGAAAAAAGGAAGAAATACACAAGGATTTTAAAACTGAAAATTTAACAGCATAGAATTATATCTATCTTGAAAGGTTTCAATAATTAAATTCTTGTCAGAATTCAAGCCTTCTATATCATCTATTTCATTAAATTCTCCCATGTTGGTATCTCCCCACAGACAGAATTCAATGATAATTGGAGTTAAGCGAATCCCTTTTTCTGTCAATAAATAAATATTCTCTTTTTTATTTTCAGGAATTTTTGTTTTGGATATTAAGTTGTAAGATTCCAACAATTTTAATCGTGCAGATAATATACTTGGCGCAATCTTTTCGTCTGAATCAGACATTTCCTTGAAGGTTTTTTTATGTTTAAGGAGCATATCCCTAATAATTAACAAAGACCATTTATCACCAATAATATCGAGTGTGGAAGAGATTGGGCACCCAGAACGAAATTTTTTTTTCATTTCTTTATCGCTTATTACTATCAAATCGAAAGTAATAGTTAGTTTTGCTATCGAATTAAAATCAAAATTACGAAATTAAAATTACAATTATGTTAGCAGGACATTTTACAACCGCTTTAATAGCCAAACAAAAATTCCCAAAAGGAACACTACTTTATTTCTTAATATTATCACAATTACAAGATTTTTTGTGGTTTACTTTTCATTATTTAGGATTAGAAACAACAGAGCCAAGCGATGCTTTTGATGCTTCTTTGGTTAATATGGCAGTGGATATGTTATATAGCCACGACCTATTACCCCAAATAATATGGCTTGCTTTTGCTTTTGTTCTTGGAAAGTTGCTTTTTAAAAGCACAGAAATAGGATTAGTGAGTATGGCATTAGTATCCGTCCATTTTGTTTTAGATTTCTTTTCAGGTCATATGCACCATCTTTTCGGGGCAGATACTATGGAAGCAGGCCTATTTCAAATCCGTTTACAGGAGAAATAATTCGAATATTAGTGTCTAGCCGGTTTTGCAAACCAATCTTAACATTTTTATAAATGAAGCTTTCAGTTTTTGGTAATGAGTCCAGCAAATGACTATTATCGCCAAAGCCTTCGCCACATTCTTCTAAGTCAATTGAATATAAAATCTGGCCTGAGAAAAGATCAAAATCAATTTCTATTTTTTCATCACAAAAAGAACCCCAATAACTAAAATGAGTAGCAAGAAAAAAAGTAGTGTCTACTAAAGCATAGCTATCAACAAAGCTCCATCGCCAATTGCTTCCTCCTGAATGAGAAATAAATATCTTATTATTTTCAATATCTAAACCTTGAAAAGGATCTCCCATTACTCCTCCATCTTCGCTACTCAATATTGCAGACTTAAAGGTTTTCCAGAGATACCACACACTATCTTTTTGTTTTAAGACTACCAACACTCTTTTAAATCCGAAATCAGCAGTATCAAGAGCGCTTAAGGCCAAAGCACACTCTGCAATGCCATCTCCATCCAGATCACCAAAAGCGCTATTTAAAGAGCTTATGTAACGACTAGAATCAAGGCCCACAATCTCTGCGAACTTTAGTTCTTGAGTCAATCCAAGAAAAGGGAGAATAAGAAAAAGAAAAATTATTTTTTTAGAATCCAGCAATCAATATCAGTTGAAGTTCGTAATTGTCTTGCTTCGTCAATAGAATTTGTTTTCAAAACATAAAGATAATAAAGGTCGTTTTTAAGAAATGAATCTTGAGAATTTAATCCTTTAGATTCGGACATTTTCTTTAAGTTATCCATATTAGAAAACACCCCTACTATAACAAAATAGGTTTCCTCATTATTACTTTGGTCTACAATAGACTCTTCAACAATAAATTCCTGTTCTGGCTCATTTTGACTAACTATATCTGTTTCAGATACCGTAATGTCAGGCTGAGAAACTTGAGTCATATACTCCTTGCTAGATGCTTCGAGACTGTCCAAATCAAAATAAGACAAAATATACTCTTCTTGAGTAATAATAGCTTGCGAATTATCTGGTACTACTTGGGGCTGAGCTTGGACAACCACATCCTCTTGCAACTCAACATCCCTAACTATAGAGTCAATCATTTCAGCAGAAAAAGTAGAAAATGTCTTATTGCTGTTAAAATTGAATTTTAATCCCACAAACAAATCAAGATGATCATCGGAATTTGTTTTAGCACTTATCCCTCTTTGATTGTATACATCGACATTATCAATAAGATCTGTTGTGTTTTTTCTGTAAACTGATTTTATAGACACTTCAATGCGATCAACAAGTTTAAAAGAACATTCTAAACTAGGTCCAAACGAAAAGTAGTTGTTCTGGTAATCTTCCAATTGATCGATGTTTAAATCAGAAAGACTTGTTTCGAAATTACTTTCAGCATAATAACCTAAAGCTCCCCATTCGCTAAAACTATAATCACCATAATTTAGTCCTCTATTATTTAACAGATTAGTATAATTATTGAACTGACTATAGCCGAATTCTAAACCTACGTAAAAACTATATGTTTTATAAGTAGTTACTTTATTACTATATGCGACAAACAAATTATCAATAGTAGACTGGTAGTTTTCAAGGAGCTGACTTTGATCAACTACAGGCTTATCATAAGAAAAAGAAGAATGTAGATAGCCTAATTCGAAAACAGAATTTTTTAAAGAATAACTCAAAGATACTCTATCGGATAATTTCGACTTCGACTCTAGATCAAAAAACAGTTGAGAAGAACCTTTTGAGTAATTTAACTTAACATCCTGTCCACTAACAATAATGGAAGAAAAAAGAAATAAGAAAACTAATAAATATCTCATAAAACGAAAACTTATATTTCTTTTAAATAAAGGTAACTGCAAATTCTACCCTTCTATTTTTTTGCTTGTTAGAATCATTATTATTTGGAGCAATTGGAATAGTTTCTCCATGAAAATCAATGATTAATCTTGATTTTGGTATTCCCATTTTCATCAAATAATCTCTAACCGCTTGTGCTCTTCTTGCTGACAAACTAAAGTTATAATCATCGTTAGCATCACTATCGGTATGACCATCAACAATTAACAACATGTTCTTGTTACCAAGAAGTAACTTCCCGATATTGGAAAGGTATTTAAACGAATTACTTTTTAATTCGGCAGAGTTTTTGTCAAACTCTAAATTAGTCATCGCTCTAGAAAGGATCAAACTATCTTTCTCACTTAAGACAGGGCAACCACCGTTTAACATATCTCCTATAGTGTTAGGACATAAATCATCCGAATCACGAACGCCATCATTATCCACATCAGGACATCCTTTAGCGGCAACAGATCCGTATAGGTTAGGGCAATCATCTTCTTCGTCTATTACTCCGTCATTATCCGAATCTTTTGGTTTTTTTATTTCTGCGATAACCTCTACTATACTTTCCTTTTTCTTTTCCTGAGTATTAGGAACTTCATAAGAAAAAGTTAACTCGGTTGTTCCTACTGAATAAGACGACACTTCGCTCATAGTGAACTCTTGCGACACTAATGACTTAATGTTACTGAAGTTTAAGCCAAGAGTTACTAAAGGTCCGAAATCGGAGTTTTCTATAAAGTTTCCTTTGTAACCAAAACCTAGACTTAACACATCTTGATAGGAAAAATTAAAATTAAAATCGAATTGAGTTGTTCCACTTTCGGATTGCTTGTATAGCATAGCCGGACTAAAGTAAATTGCATCATTTAAAGAAACGCCATAAGAAATGAAAGAATACAAGTTTTTCTCATAAATGTTTTCATTTTTAGTGAAGCCTAAATCAGATTCTAAAAGACCATCTATCGACACACCTATTACTAAAGCTTTTTTAGAATATGACATTCCGAAACTTGCGTTAGGAGACCAATTAAATTGGTTATCGAGAAACAAAAAGTCAGAAGCTGAAACATTGCTAATCTGATTATTTTGATAGCCTCCCGACAAACCAAACAAAACATACGACTCTTTATTAATCAGAACTCTTTTAGCATAGTTGATCTTAATACCGCTATTGATAATATTACCAGAGTTATCGGAATAAATATTTAAACCAAATCCGTTATCATCTTTCAACGCTTTGTTAATTATAATAGATGATCTTCCAATATTAGCATCCGTGAACTTATACCATTGCTGTCTTGCATTAACCTTAATAGTTGTGTTAGTACTAAGACCAACTAAACTTGGGTTAAACAAAGTTGGATTTTCATAAAAATGAGACATCAATGAAGATTGCTGGCCAAAACTAACAATAGGCAAAAAAGCAATGAATAATAAAATTTTCTTTATCATTATTTCAATAGTGTTATAATCCCAGTTATATCCTTATAGAACTGGTTGTTAAACTTTATTATGTAATAGTAATCGGCAGTTGGCAAAATACTTCCATTCAAATCTTGACCATCCCAAGTAGGGAAAGAAGATTCTTCATAAAAGACTCTTACTCCCCATTGATTAAAGACGCTTAACTCAACGTTTTGATCAAAGTTTAACATTGGTATAAACGAATCGTTTACTCCATCAAAATTAGGACTGAAAGTTGGCTCGGTTACAATGCAACTATATCCATCATTTGACTCGATTGTTATCAGTGTATCAAAAACACAATTTTGGTTGTAAGCAATAGTCAAATTGTAATCAGAAGCAAACAATTCATTAAAGCTAACCCCATTATTTCCGTTTGCTTGAAAACCTATTTCAGAACTTTCTAACAGCACACTATAAACTCCCTCGTTAGCAAAGTCTATCTCAAGCTGACCATTAGGAATATAGTTGCACTCAGGAGCCGTTATCGTAGAGATGAACTCAAGATTCGAAGCACTTATTACCGTTAAGCTATCTGTTACGAAACATCCAACATTATCAACCACCGTAATAACATAAAGACCTGGAGCAACATTATTATTTTCTAAGCCAGATAGCATATTGCTTGACCAAAAAGTCTCAAACGAATTCTGATAATCATAAACAGTAGTAGAAATAGAACCATCATTTAGGTTAACACAAGATTCGTCGTCAATAATATGATCAACTAATATCTCTTGTGGCTCGGAGATTGTTATTTCGGCTGAAGCACTACAATTAGTAGAATCCGTAATTATAAAGGAGTAATTATTTGCAGCTAAGTCATATATACTGTCCGATTGAGAAACCAATAAACCATCGGTATTCAAAAGTTGATATTGATAAGGCATATTTCCACCAGAAACAGTAAAAATGACCTCTCCTTGAGACTGTCCATAGCAAACGTTATTGACTAACGAATAGGTGTTTATAATAGAATCGGGCTGAGAAACAATAGCAGTAACATTTTTAGCGCATCCATTAATGTCCTGAATACTTATACTGTATTGGTTGGCAGAAAGACCATCTATTAAGATAGAGTCATTAGTAAAGTAATCCTGTCCGTTAGAGCTAATAGTATACAGCGGATTTCCACCAATAACATTTACAAGAATAGATCCGCTAGAATCCCCATAACAATTGGTTTGATTAGATACTAACTCAACTTGTAGGGAGTCAGGCTCACTTATCTCAATAATACTCATTGCACTACAATCATTTTCATCAACGATAAGAGTAGTATAGCTAGAAGAATAAAGAGAATCAAACACTAAATAATCAAAGCTGCCTAGATTATCTTGCTCAAAGTAATAACCAAATGAGTCGTAAAACTTTAAATTACAATTACCGATTCCTCCCGAAATATTTGTAATCTCTACACTAGCGTTTTGATCGGAATTACATAAAATTTCTGTTATAGAAACATCGCAGGTAATTGATTCGGGCTGTGCAACAATAAACTGTGATGAATTGTTAAACGCATTAGAGCAACCATTAATATCGCTAACGTTTAACTCATAAAAACCAGCGCCTAAATTTTCAAACAAAACAGAAACCTCTGGAGAACTAATCTCCAAAACAGAGTCGTTATAACTTAGGAAATAATTATACGCAGACAAACCACCCTCAACAGACGCGTTAAGTACTGCAGTACTATCCCCATAACATTCTATTACTGAAATCGAAGATAAAGAAGGCAACAATTCATCTGATCCAATCATTTCAAACGAAAACTCAGCAATACATTCGTTTATATCTTTAACTTGAAAAACGGATAGCCCAGCCCCCAAATCGTTAAACTGATACTCATTTACAGTATTAGAGATTTCAAAGGACAAACCTCCATTAGAAGAGTAATCAAAGGGTCCAGCCCCTCCAGAAACAGCAGATAAAAGGAAACCATCGTTTACTCCAAAACAACTTGTATTTAAGCCATTAAAGTCGGAAGCAGAAGTTGATCCATAAACCATTTCTAATGGCGCAGTTAAGATAGTATCGATAGTAATGGTGCAAAAATTTTGATCTGTGATTTCAAAGGAATAATCCCCAGCAGAAAGGTTGCTTATAGTAATTTCAGAGTCGAAATTTAAAGTGTCATTATTATTAACTGAAATCTGATAACTACCAAATCCTCCAGCACCTAACAAATTAACAAATCCGTTAGTAGAGTTAAAACAACTTAGGTTATAAGTGTTATAGTTTGAAAGCTCTGTTATCTCTATTTCTAATAATTCTGGCTCTTCAATTAGTTCTTGTGAAGAAACAACACAATCATTCTCATCGCTTACAACAATGTCGTAAAGTCCTGAAAACACAGAAAGAGATTCCGTTCCGTTAGATGTTAATAGGGTAGTATTTCCTCCGTCCAATGAAATCGTGTAAGGACTAAGTCCTCCAGTCGCATTAAGAGAAATAAAACCATCAGAATTACCATTACAAAGCACATCTGTAGAAGAAGTGCTTAACTCCAATAATTCTGGCTCAGAAATAACTACTATAGTTGTAGAATCAATACAATTTTCGGCATCCTTTATATAAACCACATAAGAACCAGCTATTAAATCTTCAACTAAAAAAGATTGAGTAATAACCGTGTTTTCAAAATTAAAAGGATTGTTCAGAGAATAAGAATAAGGATAAAGGTCATCATTAACAATGGTAACACTTATAGATCCATTAGAATCTGAATAACAAGCAACGTCCTGACCAACACTTGCATTGGTAATTATTTCATTTGTTCCATCAATTAAAACAGAATCAACAAAAACACAATTGAAACTATCGTACACATAAAAAGTATGGTAAGTACCTAACGAAAGACCAGTGATAGAATTTGTAGCGTTTGTAGGGTCAGCATCCCAATAGTAATCGTAAGGAGATACACCACCATTAACACTAATAATGTTTGCAATACCTTGGCTACAATTTTCGAAAACACCTTCGGAAGTTGCTAGTATCTCAGGCGATTGGTTAATAGTGTAAGTAGAATTGAATTGACAACCGTTTTCATCTAAAACAGTAAGGCTGTAATCGCCAGCACTTAAATTTATAAGCTGACTAGTATTGTCTGGGAACAAATTCCAAGAATAACTATAATCGCCAGTACCTCCACTAACATCAAGAGAAATAGATCCCGTGGAATCTCCGAAACAATTGACATCAATTATAGATGCTAACACAACCAATTCGGGAGCTTCATCTAAAAACAAAGAATCTGTTAAACTACAGTTTAATTCATCCTGAACTGTTAAATAATAATTTTGAGAATTAACATCTTCTAAAGATGGAGTGATAGACTCAATTTCTGCGTTTTCATTTGTCCAAACAAAAGAGTATTGGCCAAAGCCTCCAATAACATTTGTAAAAATATTACCATCTGATACGTTAAAACAACTAACTACTTCTTCAGAAAAGTTAATAGAAATGCTATCGTTTTCAGTTATATCGAATTGAGAGGATGCAATACAATTATTAGCATCGGAAATAACTAGGTTATACTGACCAGCACTTAAATCATTTAAGTTATTTAAATTATTATTTGTAGAAAATCCTGCAGCGTTATTTAATAAATAATTAAAGGGAGCAGAACCGTTTGTAACATTAACTGTTGCAGAACCAGTATTATCACCAAAGCAATCTACTTGAATTAGATTTTCGATATTAATAATAACCTCATCAGGATTAATTAGCTCAATGGAAGTAGAGTTTACACATCCTAAATTTTGATCTATCAACTCAACCGAGTAAACACCAGGACCAATATTGGAAAGAGAGTTAATCGATCCCCCTTGTTGCGAAGGAATCTCCACTCCATTAAGAGACCATTGATAAGAAATTATTCCATTTACGGGATCATTGTTTAAGTAAAAAGGATCTACATATAAAGATGCAACATTGTCATCAAAACAAATATTTTGGTTTAGCTCAAATATCACACCTTGAATTAATGGATTTGTAGAAGCAGTAATTTCTACAGTTTCTTGAGGTAATACACATCCGTTAGCGTCGACACCATTTATATATATTAAACCTTCAGCTAATCCTGTTGCAGTATTTCCTATCTGAGAAATATTATTCTCCTGATTGATTGTCCATAAATAATTTACTGGACTAGCAGCACCAATGGAAGATACCTGAGCAGAAGCGCCATTTACATTAGAACAGTTTGACGGAATAACAAGAGTAGTTAGTTCAATTTGTTGAGGCTGATCAATAGAAAATGTTTGTGTTTGTAAACAGCCTAAACTATCGATTACTTCTAATTGATAGTTTCCGATAGCAACATTCTCTAAAACAGCACTAAAACTTATTGGAGTAATGTTAGCCAAGGAGATTACTGATGACCATACCGAATTAATATTACCAACTGTATTCTCCACACTAAATGATGCAGAACCAGAGCTAGCTCCATAACATATTACATCGCTCTCATTAACCGTTAATAAAATTTCATTAGGGTCAGTTAATAAAACTGATTCGCTAAGCTGACAACCAGAATCATCACTAACAATAAATGTATAATTATCGGCAACTAAAGTGTTCGATAAAGCCTGAGTTGTAACTTCAACATTCGACGAGTTTAGTAAACTATAGCTGTAATTGCCAGAACCACCACTAACTTCAGAAGAGATTATCCCGTCGCTTAATCCAAAGCAAGAAGGACTAGAAGATTCTAACACTAAATTTAGTGCAGTAGGCTCACTAAGTACAAACTCTTCTGTAGAAGTACAGAAATTAGAGTCCGTAGCAATAACAGAGTAAGTTGCAGAAATTAAGTTTTGTATTGTTGGAGAAATACCACCATCAAGAGAAGATATTTGTCCGCCATCTATAAACCAGCTGTAATTGAATGATCCTACACCGCCATCAGCATCTGCTGTTAAAGCACCGTCGGAAAAACCATTACATATTATTGGAGTAACCACAAATTCGATAGAAATAGGATCAGGATCAACAATCGCTACACTTTCAGTGAAAATACATCCATTCTGATCGGTAATAATTAAATCATAGTTACCTTGAGAAAGATTGGTGATGTTGTTAGAAATAATACTAGATGGAGACCATAAATAATTAAAACCACCATTCGACCCACTTACAACAGCATTAATAATTGCATCGGAAGATCCTATACACGAAGGAGGAGTAATTATTGTATTTACCTCAAAATCTGGAATCGCGTTAATTGTAAAATACTCTATAGATTCACAACCTAAAGCATCCACAATACTAACATAATAATCACCAGCTGAGAAATTGTTAATACTTAAAACGTTTAGGTCTGTTCCGTTTATTGGAAAAATGTTTCCGACCTCATACCAATTAATTTGAAATGGCCCTACTCCACCTGAAAAAGATAAATTAGCCGATCCATCTTCTATATTAGGGCAAGAAGGAGAGTTAGTCAGAACCGTTACTAAAATAGTATCTATTTCCGGCACTGTAACTCCAAATATCTGAAAATTAGATGCAGGTGTAGAACAGCCATTTGCATCTGTAACTACTAGAGGATAAGTTCCTGACTGCAGAGGGTTTCCTGACACAAATTGTTCTAATCCATTTTCTTCGAAAGCAGCAAAAAACTCATAACCAAAGAAACTAATATCGTAAGGAATTACATTATTATAAGGTGTACCTCCAGTAATTGTCATGTGAACTTGAGGAGCAAAAGAATTGAAACAATCTACATTATCTAATGTGTAGCTAAACGAATAAGGCTCAGGAGATTCTATTAAAGCATTAAAGGTGTCAAAGCATCCTCCAGCATCTTCTACAAAAACATTATAATTACCCTCAGGTAATGATGAAAAGTTTATAAAATTAGTATTAGTAAAATACTCTTGTAATAAATTACTTCCGTCAAACAAACTAACTTTAAATGGAGGAAAACCTCCTACAAAAGTGTTAGTTGAGAAAATTTGAGCATCATTAACACCAGTACAAGTCGGCTGTGCAACATCCACTTCACCAATAGAAAAATTACAAGAGTCTTCATTAATCACAAACTGTTCGAATGAAGAACAGCTATTAACATCTACCACTTCAATATTATAAATGGTTCCACCGCATAAAGAATCTATAGTTGGAGACGAATCTCCATTAGACCAATTATATGTAAAAGGCCCTTCTCCTATTACAGTGGTAATACTAGCAATACCGTTACAAATTCCGTTTGGAACAGATGAGGTATTCACTAAATTAAATGAAAACTCATCTGGGTTATCTAAAACAAGATTACCTATTCCAAGAGTTTGAGAAGAAACAAAACACTGGTGATCGTTTTCAACAGTAAATCGATATGCTCCTTCACATAAGAAAGAAATTACATTAGTATTTCCGATTAACTGATCGTTATTTTCATTGAACCAACTAAAAACTTCTGTTTGAGAATTTAATGTATTTACATTAAATGCCCCATCGCAATTATCAAAACAACTAATCTCTTGAGTAGAATAATTACTGTAGCTAATTAATTGTGGTGCTTCTAAATTTATTGAAATAGGCTGTGAAGAACAATTCGTTTGATCGGAAATAGTTACGCCATAAATACCTGGATTAAGATCTTCGACCTGCTGAATTGAAGGTAATGAAGGGTCTGACCAATTGTATAAATAAATACCTGTTCCGTTTGTGTTCCCCCCTTGAGCTACTAAAACAATCTGTCCGTCAGATCCAAAAGTATTTGTTCCTGGTGCGCAATTAGGGTAAGTAATAAGTGTATCGGCCAAAGTAATTTCATCTGGCTGATCAATAGTATAATATTCTATTTGTTGGCAATTTAATGAATCAGTTACAATAACAACGTATTGACCTGCAGATAAACTAAAAGGATTTACATCTATCAAATTTAAGCCTTGGTACTGAATAGTATAATTCCCAGAACCTCCACTAATATCAGTTAAAGGATCTACAATTATCTTACCATCGTTAAAACCAAAACAACTAGGAGAAACAAGCTCCGGAGCAATTACAATAGGCTCAGGCTGTTCTAAAACAAAATTATAGGTTTGAAAACAATTTGCAAAGTCACTTATTTCTAAAGTATATTGTGTTCCGCTTGGTAATGTTAAAGAGCTATTCAGTGATGAATTAATAGAAATATTTGGTAAAATATCATCAATAACACCATCACCATCGATATCTCCTTGCATGAAGCAAATGTATGGAGCAATTCCTCCAGAAACATTAAAGTTTACTAATGCATTATCTCCATTACATTGAGCTACCTGAATATTAGGGTTAATACTTACATCACAAGTATCTTCATTTACTGCATAGTCGTATAAATCTACACAACCTTTATTATCTGTAACAGTAAGCGAATAAATTCCTGAAAACAAATTGCTAACATCTTGATTTGAAGAACTGAAATTAGGACCTAGCCAATCGGATTGGTAAGGGCCACTTCCACCAACAATAGTAATATCAATAGACCCAGTGTTAGATCCGTTAATTACAACATCTGTTATACTTGAAAAAACTTGAATCTGTGGCTGTTCTTCTACAGTAGGTGTTAAATTTGTAGCACAACCCAAATCATCAACAATTTGATAATCGTATTGACCGGCACTTAAATTATTAACCGTGTAAGGAATACCTAGAAGAGTCTGATTGGTATCATTGTCACCAATTATGGTGTAAGCACCACTTGCTCCAGAAATATTAAATGTCAAACTTCCATTAGAAATTAAAGCATTTTGGTTAATGTCTATTTCGTTACAACTAGGCGATTGCGAAGTAGTATTAACTAAAATAGGATCTGGCTCCAAAATAGTATTTTCTAAAGTTTGTTGACAACCATTTCCATCTGAGAGTGTAGAAGAGAATAAACCAGCGCCTAAATTGAAAACAGAATCTACAACGAACTGTCCATTTAATTCGATCGCATAAGGAGGATTATCATTAGAGTAATCGTAAACGATGTATCCATCATTATATCCAAAACAACTTACGTCAACTACATTTGCTGAAAAGTCTAATGCTGGAGGATTTATAAAGGTGAAATTAGTAGAAAGCGGACAGCCGCTATCATCCGTAACATTCAACACATAATCTCCTGCAGCTAAATCATTTATTAGATTTCCTGAGAAATTATTTCCAGAATTGATTTCTTGCAAAGAATAAGAATAAGGAAAAGTCCCTCCACTTGCTAAAACATCAACAATACCATCATCAACATTGTTACAACTAGGTGGAGAAGTTGTAAGAGAAGCAAAACCTAATACTCCAGGCTCGATAATATTAACGCTAGTAAGCAGTAAAGACTGACAATTATTGTCGTCAGTTACGGTTAAACTATAATTTGAAGGCGATAAAGAATCAGGGTTAGCAGTATTAAATAATTGTCCGTTAGATGACTCCCAACTAAAAGAATAAGGAGATACACCTCCTTGAACCTGTGTGTTAGAAATAAACCCATCATCTTCATTAAAACAACTTACATTATTAGCAGTTGCAGAAACAAAAGAAATAAAAGTAGGTTCCGATATTTCAAAAGAGAAAAGCTCTTGGCACGAACCATCGCTAACAGTTAGAGTATAAATACCTGCTTCTAGATTGTTTATAGAATTTGAATTCCCTAAAAAAGAATTGCTCTCATCAACCCAGCTATACGTGTAAGACCCTGAACCTCCAGAAATGGTAATGTCTAAAAATCCGTCCGAACCAGAAAAACAGCTCACGTTAGTAATTGTTGAATCGGAAACGACTATTTCGTTAGGTTCATTAATGAAAAATTGAGTGAGATAATTATTGTTAGTACAATTGTTATTATCTACAACCGAAAGCTCATAAAAGTCAGGGGCTAAATTACTTATCTGAAATATATTACTGTTTAAAAGGCTGTAGTTGGTTGTTGGAGAACTCAAGCCTGATAATGTCATGTTGTAAATTGGGGTACCGCCTAAAACCTGAAGGTTAACATCTCCATCTTCGGCTTCAAAACAACTTACATCGTTAATGTTAAATAATGACACATCAATACTATCAGCAAAATTGATAGTGAAACTAGAAAGAGCTGTACAGTTATTTTGATCGTTTACAACAATATTGTAAGAGTCAGCTAGTAAAGCCTGAACATTATTTGTGCTAGTTCCATTTGGCCATTGATATTGTATTGTTCCAGTTCCTCCTGAGGCACTGATTATAACCTGCCCTAGGTTTTCCACACAAACAGGATCAGTAATTTGTTCGTTAGTTACTAGCAATTCTGGGATAGGGTTTATTGTAATACTTTCAGATGGACTCTCACAATCAATATTATCTTTTACTACTACAGAATATGTTCCCGCACCAACTATGTTAGATTCTGTTGTTACTGCATTACTCCATAAGTATGTATATGGAGCCCCATTTCCTCCATTTGGATTAGAAATAATTTGTGCGTCACCAGAGTTAAAACAACTTTCAATAATAGATTGAGATACATTAGGATCAATTATTGAAGGCTCAGAAATAGTAGCACTAAAAGAGTTATTCTGACAACCGTTTCCATCTGTTAAAATCAAATTATATTCTCCTCCAGCTAGATTTGTTATTTCTGAAATTACAGAACCATCGTTACTTGATGAAGTATAACCGTTTGGACCAATCCAACTAAAACTTAATGGAGGAACTCCTCCAGTACCCGCAACTTTAAGAGAACCATCGGTATCTCCATTACAAATTAATGTTTCGTTAGATGAAAGCTGCTGAATATTTGTAACTGCTGGCCAAGTAGAAGTTGTATGGTTAAGATTGTCTAATTCATTAAAAGA
>Ga0233426_10001118_pt1 | contig 25675 bp, 16 predicted proteins | sample SI_118_April2016_6_FD_179875 | JGI IMG/M metagenome (GOLD analysis project Ga0233426, IMG submission 179875) | Seawater microbial communities from Saanich Inlet, British Columbia, Canada - SI_118_April2016_10_MG | ecosystem: Environmental > Aquatic > Marine > Inlet | place: Canada: British...
AAATATATGGGCAAGTTTCACAGCAAGTTTATCAGAATCATAAAAATGCCAGCAACGACTTAAAATTATTGCAAGCACGAAGCCAAGGTACAGTCATATTATCTGAAGAGGAATTAGCACCATTAACACTTCAGTTGAATCATTTTATTGAAAATGAAAAGCAGCTAGTGTCAGAATGTGATTTATGGCAAAAAGCGCAAACGTGGCAACAAAAGTCAATTGAAAACCAAAAAAATATTGATTTGGTAAACAATCAGTTGCAGCTTGTATCTGAAAAAGAAATTGATGCAAAAGTTGATTTAACTAAATTATCGTTATCTATTCATGCTGAAAAATTAAGACTCACTTTTGAAGCGCATGAAAATTTAAAACAGTTACAAAAAGCACTCATCACCAGTAACAATGAACTATTAATAACGTGTAAAAACATTGAAGAACAGTCACTTATTGTTAAAAAGTCATATGATGAATTAACTGAAGAACAAGTTACTCAAAAATTAGCAGATGAAAAAATTGAAAATTTGATGATTGAAAAAATCATCCCTCTTGATAATCAAATAAGCCACTTGATCAAACAAAAAAATGAATCATCAAACAATTTGATATCGTTAATTGATAGCCAAAAATTATCAAAAACGAAATACGAAAATCTACATAAAGAGCAACAACTGCATCAAGCGAAAATTGCTGAAAATGAAACCTATATAAACCATAATAAAGGTTTACAAAACCTCCCTGAAAAACTGCCTTTATGGCAAAATCAATATCAGCAGTTGTCTGTTATTGAACACGAAATAGCGCAGATTAGGCTTGATCAAAAAGAGCTTTTTTTACAACAAGAACAATTACATCAACAACGATTAAATCAGCAAAAATCACTTCATAATCGACAGGAAAAACACGATTCACTCATTACTCAACTCAATCAAATCCAACAAGATAAAAAAGTTATTTTAGCAAGTGTTTCTGTCATTAACGAAGCAGAATTACAGCATGATATACAACAACGTCAGGAACAAGTTAGTCAGCAAATCACCATCAGAGAAAGTGCCCGCCGTTTCACTTTTCTAAGCAATGAAGTATTGAATTATCAAACAACAATAAATGAAAAAAATCATCAATATCAAGTTACTTCAGAAGAAGTTATTCAACTACGTGCACATTATCGTAATTTACAGTTAACGCGTGATGATGTTGTTTTAATTTTAGATCAACAGAAAACTATTCTGTCGCTAAGTGAACATAGAAGAAGCCTTGAGCATCAGCAAGCTTGTCCTCTATGTGGTTCGATTGAACATCCCGCAATTGAAGAATATTCAAAATTAGAGGATGCTCAGTCGTCAGATTATCAAATACGGTTTGATCAGTTAACTCAGCAGCTTCAACAATTAGAACGTCAAGGTAAATCTCAAGCGGAGAAAAATGCGGTGTTGAAAGCTGAACTTGATGTTGCTGAAAAAGTTCTGCAAGAAAAAACACAAGAGCAGCAAAATTTATTAAATCAATGGCAATTATCTGCACAGTCACTTGGCTTAGATTGCCAATTAGTTGATTTATCCTTTATCGAAGCTTTTATTGAAGAGCGAGAGCAAGCGTTAGCTATGCTTCTCAATTCCAACGTAAAACTTCAACAAACCGAACAACGATTACAAGAATGTCAGCAACAGTTAATACAGTTTGAAAAAGAAAAATCAAACGAACAAAATCAACAGCAACTTTTATTAAATAATTTAGAGAATATTCAAAAAAGTTTACAGCAGTCAACCGTAACCTTATCAGAAAAAGAACACGTTAAATCGGAATATTTTATGACGTTTAAAACAGATGTTAATGCGATTGAACTTGAAATATCCCCTGAAAATATAAGCGTATTACCACAAAACTTTTTTAGTGATGACAATGAGTGTTTACCGAGTAAAGATGCGTTTACCACATGGTTTACCGAAAAGAACACCCAGGTAAAGCAATACCAATTTGCGCTTCAGGAACAAGAGCAATGTTTACAGCTGTTAACTGAATTAAAGCAAAAGTTAGCTGTTGCTCAAATACATGATCAACAGCTGGATAAAGAACATGAGAATATCAGTAGGGTGCAGCAGAAAATTATTACCGAACTTCAGCTAACTCAACAGCAACGGTTTAGCCTTTTTGAAGAAAAAAATATTGACCAAGTTAGAACGAGCATTGTTGAAAACCGTAAAGCGTTAGATAACGAACTTGTTAAAATGCAAAATGCTTTCCAACAAAGTATGGAAACTCAACAGCATAACCAAGGACTATTAACGAGTGCAGAACAACAATTGTTAAAGATTAATGAAGAGGTCGATGCACTTACCTTAGCTTGGCAAGAAGCCTTGTCAGATAGTGATTTTTCAACTGAAATTGACTTTGTTAATGCTTTACTGCCTATTGAAAAACAGCAGGAGATTCAGACGTTCCTTGATGAATTAACCATTGAGAATCAGCGTATACAAACATTACTTGAACAATACCAGAAACAACAAGATCAATTATTGGTTGAGCAAGTAGTGATAGAAAAATCTGGTATTACAGACTTTACACCACTTATCATACAAGAAAAATTATCAGCGTTAAAAGAACAATTAAAGCAAGAGCAGATAAAACAAGGCCAGCTAAGTCAAACCTTGAAGCATGACCAAACTCAACGTGAACAGCAAAAAGGTCTGCTAGAGCAGATAGACGAACTGCAAATAGGGGTTGATGATTTGGCACATCTAAATGGTTTGATTGGTTCTGCAGATGGCGCTAAATTTAGAAAGTTTGCTCAAGGTTTAACTCTGGCGCATTTAGTGTACTTAGCAAATCAACAGCTTGAACGTTTACATGCTCGTTATCAACTAAAGTGCCAACAGTCAGAGGCTTTGACGCTAGAAGTGCTTGATACGTGGCAAGCAGATAGCGTGCGGGACACCAAAACACTTTCGGGAGGTGAAAGCTTCCTCGTAAGTTTAGCGTTGGCGTTAGCTTTGTCTGACTTGGTGAGTGCTAAAACCAGTATTGATTCACTTTTTCTTGATGAAGGTTTTGGCACGCTTGATAATGATACCCTTGAAATTGCACTTGATGCTTTAGATAGCTTAAACGCGAGTGGCAAGATGATTGGCGTTATCAGTCATGTCGATACGTTAAAAGAACGTATCCCCGTACAAATAAAAGTTAAAAAGCGTAGTGGTTTGGGGGTGAGTGAGCTGGAAAATCAGTTTAAGTTTGTTACCGAACAAAATTTAACAAAGTAGGTTATCAACAACAGAATAACCTACTGTGCTTTTATATCTGCTAACTTTTTATGGTCCAACAGACGGAGGTGGAACTGTTTTAGCTGGAATGTTTTTTATTGCTTGAGCGAGTTTAGTTTCTAAGTTATTTATTTGGGATGATAATTGCTTATTTTGAGAACTAAGTTTTGTCACTCGACTCGCAAGTGATATTTGTTGTTTATCTCGACCTTGAGAATTTGATTCAATGGCTGATAATTCTAACGATAACTTCTTGATTTGATCAATCAGATTTTCTGATGATTTTAATTGCTCTTTCAAAGCATCAATTGAATACTCTGTTGATACTTGTTTGTCATTCATTTCTTTAATTGACGCTAAAGTAGACGTAACTTCTTTACGCTGAGTATTAGATAAGTCAGTGAGGGATGTATTACTTTTTCGTAAGGCTTTTATCTGAGATTGATTTTTTCTCCAGGCTGAAGCCCAAAGTTTATCCATTTCTTCCCATAATTTATCACTTGTTTTACCCAGTGTTTCTATACGAACTTTCATCTCTATTGCAGACTCACCCATCTCTTCACCGGTAGCCGAAAGTTGGTGTTCTAAGCTCGCAATACGTTGCTCAGCTGAGGCTATGATTGCATTTGTTTTAATATTTTGTTGATAAACCCAATAGGCAGCACAACTAATTAATACATAGATCAATAAAGTAGAAAACTTAGATAGCATTGATGGTGAAGCTGTTTTTTGTTCTTGCTTAACTTGCGCTCTAGAATTAGTTGAATAGGTGTCTGAAGAACTTGGCGGTATTGAAGAATATGTTCGGGTATTTTTAAATGCTTCAACCTGATCTTTATCAGGTGTAATACTTGGCATGTTGTGATCAATTTGCTTGGTCAAAATATTTTCCTGTTTACACTATTTTTATCATTTTCATCTGTTTGTTATTCTACACAATTATTTTTTCATGTATTCAATTTAATCTGATTATTTTAATTTGATGGACGGATTTGAGATTTCTTCATTAATGTCTACCTATGGCACCATGACATAACGTTTATTCCAAACATAAAAAAACCGATAAGTACTGCTTATCGGTTTTTATTTTTTAACGTCAGTATTATTCTAAATTTAAGTTAGTAACTTTCGTTGTGAACGCTCAATACTGCTCGCCCAGAAGGGTCAGCATTGTTCTGAAAACTTTCATCCCATGCTAATGCTTCTTGTGTACTACAGGCTACAGATTTACCTCCAATAACACAGTCTGCTGCTGACGATACTGGAAATTTATCTTCAAAAATAGAACGGTAGAAGTAAGCTTCTTTACTGTCTGGCGTATTCACAGGAAATCTAAAGCTAGCACTTTCAAGTTGTTGATCGGTTACTTGAGATTCAACATGCGCTTTTAAGCCATCAATCCATGAATAACCAACACCATCAGAGAACTGCTCTTTTTGACGCCATAAAATCTCTTTCGGTAAATAACCTTCAAAAGACTCACGTAAAATGGCTTTCTCCATTTTTCCGTTACCACACATTTTATCTTCAGGATTGATGCGCATGGCAACATCCATAAAGTTTTTATCTAAAAATGGTACACGGGCTTCAATACCCCAAGCTGACATTGATTTGTTTGCACGTAAGCAATCAAACTTATGTAATCTGTCTAACTTACGGTTGAGTTCTTCGTGAAACTCTTGTGCATTAGGTGCTTTATGAAAATATAAGTATCCACCAAAAATTTCATCAGCACCTTCTCCAGAAAGTACCATCTTAATACCCATAGCTTTAATTTTACGCGCCATTAAGTACATAGGGGTAGATGCACGAATAGTGGTTACATCGTAAGTTTCTAAGTGGTAAATAACTTCTTGAAGGGCATCTATACCTTCTTGTTCAGTAAAAATAACACTGTGGTGAATCGTACCAATACTTTCTGCTACTGTTTTAGCAGCAATTAAATCTGGCGAGCCTTCAAGACCACAGGCAAATGAATGAACCTTTGGCCACCAAGCTTCAGCTAGATCGTTATCTTCAATACGTCGCGCAGCAAATTTTTGTGTGATCGCTGAAATTAAAGATGAATCTAGTCCACCTGACAATAAAACACCGTAAGGTACATCTGTCATCAAATGGCTTTTAACTGACTCTTCTAAAGCTTCACGAATTTTAGTTTTGCTGGTGGTATTATCTTTTATTGCTGAATATTTTTGCCAGTTACGTTTATAGTATTGTTGTAACTCGCCAACTCGACTATCAAAAATATGCCCTGGAGGAAATTCACTAACTGTTTTACAAATAGGCATCAATGCTTTCATTTCAGAAGCAACATAAAAGTTACCTTCTTCATCATAACCAGTGTAAAGCGGGATAATGCCCATATGGTCACGTGCAATGAGATAAGAGTTATCTGTTTCGTTGTATAAACAAAAAGCAAACATGCCTTGAAGTTTATCAACAAAATCCACACCAAACTCTTCATACAACGGTAAAATAACTTCGCAATCTGAACCTGTTTTAAATTGGTAATCTACATTTAGGTTTGCTGCGAGAGCTTTATGATTATAAATCTCACCATTCACGGCAAGTATGTTTTTCTTGTCTTGGTTATATAGTGGTTGAGCACCGTGCTCAGTATCAACAATAGACAAACGTTCATGCACTAGAATAGCATGTTCGCTACTGTAGATACCTGACCAGTCTGGACCGCGATGACGTAATAAACGAGAATATTCTAAAGCTTTCGGACGAAGTGCGTCTGCACCTGTTTTTATATCTAATATACCAAAGATCGAACACATTGAAGCGCTACTCCTTTAAATTATTAACAAATTGTAGAAGGCATGAAAGATTTTTCATACCTTGAGCACACTTTGCCAGTTATGAAAATAATATCAAGTCTATTTTATTATCAATAGTAGATAAAAGGTTATAAGGAGTCGTCAGCTTAGTGTACTCTTTGGTGAAAACAATATTGAAGGAAATATATGAACCTGAAACCCATGCTAATGACCGCTCTCTTTTTATTATTGCCGAGTCAGCCTTTATTTGCTGTTAGTGATTTATCTGTTGAAGAAAACCGCATTGATAAAGCTAAACAAACTATGCCTCTTATTTTTACGCCATTTGCGGCAGAGCTTGAAAACTTTGCTCATCAAATTAACCAAGCTAAAAGTTTAACGGCTTTAACTCAACATGTACTTCGCTACGGTACAAAACGTTGGCAAAATGGTGTAGAGCAATTTAACAACAGTGGCGATTTTGATGATCGAGTACTCTATTGGTCGCGTCTAGAAATGTCTAAGTTGGTGAAGCTTTCTCCTGTGTATGCGTCGCTGTTACCGACACAACAACAAGATATATTATGGAAACTCGAGCTTTTAACGCGGGGTCAGCAAGACATAAAATTCGATAAAGGCACGAATAAGAAAATTTTGGTCACAGGTTTTGATCCCTTTTTTCTAGATAGAAATATTGATCAAAGTAATCCATCAGGAGTGGCGGCTTTAGCCCTTGATGATTTAGTTATTAATTTCGAAGGGAAAAGCGCAGAAATTGAAACGTTGATTGTACCGGTACGTTTTGCTGACTTTGATCAAGGCATGATAGAAGCTTTATTATCGCCATATTACGACCAAGTAGATATGATAGTTACAATAAGTATGGGGCGAGAAAATTTTGATTTAGAACGATTCCCGGGGTTACGACGCAGCGCTAAAGCGCCTGATAACGCTAATATATACACAGGTGCCGATCAAAAAACACCTTTAGTTCCGCAACTTAATGGTAAGCCACTAACAAGTCCTGAGTTTGTTGAGTTTAGTTTACCCGTTGCAGCTATGCAAAAAGCGATCGGTCATTACAAAATTAATGACAATAAAAAAATCACAACATTAGTTGGTCATCGGACAGCAAAAAACTTAGTGGAATTAGCAACAGAAACATCTGTGCAAGGTTCAGGAGGAGGTTATTTATCAAATGAAATATCTTATCGGAGCATCGTGTTGCGCAATAAACTTAATGTCAATTTACCTGTAGGGCATATTCATACTCCGCGAATAAAGGCTTTTGAACCCGAAACATCTAAGAAGGTTGTTGAGCAAATTAAGCAGATGTTAAGTTTTGCACTTACCGAAATATAAATTTTTGCAAAATAAAAAGTACAGAAAATAAAAGGGCTTATTTCACATAATGAAATAAGCCCTTTTTAATAGGAAATATTAAATGCTGTTAGTTACATCAACTGACAATTTTATCATTTGACCCGGTTGTAAATACTTTTTGCGGTTTAAACTGTTCCAGCGTTCAATGTCACTTATTGAAACATTAAATTTGTCAGCAATACGAGCAAAAGAATCACCACGTCTCACCTTATACGTTATATTTCTCATAATAGCCTGTTCGACAGGTTGATATGTTTTTGTTGGTGTTAAGTTAGATTTTGAAACTCCAGCTTTTTTCCATATAACTAATTTTTGTCCTAGCTTTAAAACATCGCGAGGCGCCATTCCGTTCCATTTTGCAATGCTTCGGCTACTCACTTTATATAGCTGCCCAATATCCCATAAGGTATCGCCTGATACCACTATATGCGATGTTTTATTCCCACTGCGTTTACTATTTTGGGTTTTTACTAGACGTTGATCTTGTGAAAAAACATAACTATCTAGTGATTGAGTTGCTACGGGAATTAATAAATGTTTACCTGCACGGATCTGCGTACCTTTGATATTGTTAATCTGCTTTATTAACTTGATATCAGTATTAAATTTATTAGCTATTTCACCTAAATTATCACCATTTTTAATTTTATAACGCTGCCATGCCAAACGGTCTTTTTTAGGTAGTTCGGCAAGCTTACTCTTAAAATCAGCAACTTTGTGATTGGGGATTAATAAATTATGTGGGCCATCAGGATCTGTTGCCCAACGATTAAAACCCGGATTTAAACGCTGCAATTCAGCTAATGATAAGTCAGCTAATGTAGCGGCTTTAGCCAAATCAAGCTGTGACTCTATATTAATATTCATGATCTGGCTCTTATTCTCAATTTCATAAAGCTTTATATTGAAATCGTCAGCACGTTTTATTACGTCGGCTAGAGCAAGAAGTTTTGGTACGTAAGCTCTGGTCTCTTTAGGTAAATCTAAAGACCAAAAATCTGTTGGTAAATTTTTACGGGCATTCTTTTTCATCGCCCGTTTCACACGACCTTCACCGGAATTATAAGCAGCGAGTGCTAATAACCAGTCACCATCAAAAAATTTATTCAAATATTTTAAGTATTTAATAGCACCTTGTGTTGAAGCTATTACATCTCGGCGTCCGTCGTACCACCAGTTCTGTTTCATGCCAAAACGTTTGCCCGTAGCAGGAACAAATTGCCACATACCTGAAGCACGACCATGAGAGTATGCAAAAGGGTCAAAGGCACTTTCAACAATAGGTAAAAGTGCTATTTCTAAAGGGATATCATTCTTTTCGAGTTCTTCCACAATATAAAAAATAAAGGGTTCAGCACGTTTTGCAACACGGTCAAGATATTCGGGATGTTTTACAAACCAATTACGCTGAACAGCGACGCGTCTGTCTTCAGGGATTTCAAAAGTGAATTTAGTGCGAATACGCTGCCAAATATCATCAGAAACATAAATATCATCAACTATTTTAGGGTCAGTTAATGTGAAATCAACATCAGCAACAGGGTGAATAATATCAATAGTTTCATCGGTTAATATTGCTTGATTAATCTCAGCCGTACTGGCTATATTTGGGTTTTGGGCGTTTTTTATATTGTCGTCTGCATCATGCTGTAATGAGGTCATTTGACAACCCATTAAAATAATGGCGGCAGAAACAGAGAGTGAAAAAGGTAAAGCTTTTGAAAAACAATGCTTTTTAGAACGTGATTTATTTGATGTTTTTGAGAAATAGTTCATGTATATACTATATTATTTTACTTGAGGTTAGTTTCACTTATTTAGCCCTTTTATTCAAGTGTGGCTTGAATTAACGTAACGAAGAGCAAGCTTAAAATTCATTTTTCCATTGTCTAATCGTAGTAAAGGTTTCTAAGGTGTTTACCGCCTTTACTCCACTATAGTTAGCAGCACTATCGATGATTTCTTGTTGTTCACAACGAATGAAAGGGTTGATTTTTTTCTCGAGTAAAATAGAAGTAGGAATTGTTGATATATTCTTTTCTCGGCGCTCTAATACTTGATTATAGTAGTGAACAAGTTCAGCATTTTTAGGCTCTACGGCGAGTGCAAAGGTTAAATTAGCTAAAGTGTATTCATGAGCGCAATAAACATGCGTTCTGTCAGGTAAATCAGTTAAACGTGTTAAAGCGGTTAACATTTGTTTTGGTGTTCCTTCAAATATTCGTCCGCATCCACCAGAGAATAATGTATCGCCACAGAAAACCACATCGTTTGAGTAATAACCAATATGGTCTAGCGTATGTCCAGCGAGGTCAATAATTTCAAAAGACAGCTCTAGTGCTGTAATTTCGATAGTTTGTTTGTCTTTAACGCGAACATCAGCATGTGTTATCTTTTCATTTTCAGGTGCATAAACCGTTATTGGCCAATTTTTATTTTGACAGTAATTTTTTAATTCAGCGACGCCACCCGTATGATCAGCATGATGATGGGTGATTAAAATGGCACAAAGCTGTAAATTGTTTTCTTCTAAAAACTTGATACAGGGCGTAGCATCTCCTGGATCTACCAATGCAACGGGTTTTAATGTTTCTCCATCTACTAGATTTAAGTTGGGTGAAGTTATAGCCCAGAAATAATTGTCAGTAAAAGCGGGAATAGCGGTGATCAAAATTGGCTTTAGTGTTTGACTTTGCACGTTAAATCGTCCTCAATAAAGATAGAGTAAACAGTATACCTGTAAATGAGCTTAAAAGGCGTATGTAAAATTATGAAACCTGCATTGGGTTATCGCCAACCTCATTACCCTGAGTCTTGGCAAGCTTTACCAAATGGTGAGGTAATCGTTGATGAAATTAACCATGTGTTAGCGCCCTGGTTACCGAAATTTTTTGGCTATCATTTATTAAAAATAGGTGCTCTCAGTGGTTATATCGACAGTTCTGGTTGTACTATTAAACATCAAATGAATTTGGTTGAAAGAAAACGAGCAGGGGATATTATTGCTGATGTTGACGATTTACCTTTTTTAGAACATAGCATAGATGTGTGCTTGTTAAGTCATGCTTTAGAGTTTTCACTTGACCCACACCACGTTGTACGAGAAGCAAATCGCGTATTGATTCCTAATGGTTATTTAGTGATCACAGGATTTAATCCTTTTAGTTTGGCGGGTTTAAATAAATTTATTCCTTATCGTAAAAACAACACCCCTTGGGATGAACGTTTTTTTTCTGCGATGCGAGTAAAAGATTGGTTACATTTAATGGGATACGAAATTTTAGAAGATAAAAAAGTGTTGCACTCTTTTTTGTCTGGAAAATTAAACCAGGGTAAAATTGCTCATTACTGGCAAAAAGCTGCGAGTGAATTTTTACCTAGTTTGGGCTCTGTTTATATTTTAGTTGCAAAAAAACGTGTGCATCCATTGACGCCGATTAAACCTAAGTGGCAAATAAGATCGAAATTCAAACCGGTAGAAGTACCAAGTATGAATTCATCACATAAAACAAAATAATATTTAAATCCCTAAATAAAGAGAACGCAGAAATGATCCATCGTAATGATTTAGAGATACACCTAAATGCCTTGTTAAAACCGGAACAAATTAAGGATTTTTGTCCTAATGGTTTACAAATTCAGGGTAGTGACGAAATCCATAAAATAGTAACCGGCGTGACAGCGACACAAGCACTCATTGAACAAGCCATTCATGAAAAAGCTGATGCTTTAGTGGTACACCATGGTTTCTTTTGGAAGAATGAATCTTATGTTATTCGTGGTATGAAACATAAACGTATAAAAGCGCTGATTGAAAATAACATTAGCTTATTTGCATACCATTTACCCTTAGATATACATCCAGAATTGGGCAATAACGCGCAACTTGCCCAGTTATTTGAAATAAATAATGTTCAGCCTTTAGAAGTGGGTAATCCATTAAGCGTTGCAGTACGAGGTGAATTCTCACATCACATTTCTGGTGACGAATTACAAACACGTATTAGTCAGCAATTATCAAGAGATTGTTTACACATATCACCACCATCAAATAAAAAAATAAAAACTGTTGCTTGGTGTAGCGGTGGCGGACAAAACTATATTGAACTTGCAGCAGAGCAGGGAATAGACGCTTTTATTAGTGGTGAAGTTTCAGAACAAACAACGCATGTTGCTAGGGAAATGGATATTCACTTTTATGCCGCGGGCCACCATGCCACAGAGCGTTACGGGGCAAAAGCTTTAGCCAAACACCTTGGAGATGAATTATCGATACCTAGTCTTTTTATTGATATTGATAATCCTGCTTAGTTACTATTGGCGGAGCTCTAGGTTCATCCAATGGTAAGTGGTGTAATCCTTGAAAATTTAGGATGATAATACTTACCATTGCTACAAAAAATGAATAATTAAGAATTTAACAGATACAAGCACTAATTCTTTAACCATTGAACAAACCGGCCAAGGCTTTCGTACCAGGCATGAGTCGTTTGTTCTAAATTTTCTGGTCTAGGTAAATAATACGGCCAATTCTTTTCATTATCATTCCCTTTTATCCACTTTCCTGCTGGAGCGGCAATAGGATTTACACCTTGAAGTTGAAAGTATTTCATTGCTCTTGGCATGTGGTCAGAATTTGTAATTAATACAACATTTTTACCAGTAACTCTTGGTGCTATTAACTCGGCTTCTTCTTCTGTGTCTTGTGGAAAGCTTTCAACAATTATTTTTCTTTCAGGTATACCGAGCAACATAGCAGCTTCTTTCACTTTTTCAGCGTTACTTGTTTCGTCATGCCCTGCAAAACCGGAGGTAATTAAATGTGCTTCAGGATGCATTCTAAAAATACGTATGGCTTCAACGAGCCGTTGTAATGAACAAACACCTAATTCGCTTGTCGCGGGTAGTTGGGCGTCTGAAGTGTGCCAACAACCTAGAATAATAATATAATCAACAGGTTCACTTGAACGTGTAAAAGCTAAATACTGATTTTCAATAGGCGCCATCACTAAGTTAGCAAATGGGCGAAATGCTCCTAGTGTTAATAATAAAGTCGCTACGATTAAACACGCATAGCTGAACCGTTTTTTATAATGGTAAAAGATAATAGCAAATAGGAGTAGAGTTATAATGACACTTAACGGCATTATAAAGGCGCTGATTATTTTTTTGAGTAAAAATAGATCCATAGTTATTTTGCTTATGTCAGTCGCTATATTCCTATTTCACCTTATTTTAAGTGGAATGGGTATAGATTTAAAATATTATTCAAGATTATAATCATCATTAATACTACTTAAAACATAAAGTTGAATTTAAATGCCACATTGCAGCGAGTTTGCCGTATTTTCCGTAATCAGAGAAAATCAAAAAAGAGTGATTGAATTAAGTGAGTCATTGTTTAAAGAAATGAACAATGAAAGAGAAGTACTTATATCACAGCGTATTTTACGAAAAACAGATAACGATGAAGAAATTTGTTGGCATCTTGTTTGGTTAAATGAAGAAGTCGTTGAAGAAAACAATAAAAATTGGTCGAACTTTCCCAGTAGCGCCGAGTTAGAATCTTTAGTGGGTGAAAGACTTTATTATGGACATTTCTTAGTGATGTAGTCTCTTTATTTAAATGAGAATATATAGAAATAATGAGTGTTTTTTTTCGCTATACTCTCTTTATTTGGTGTTAGCCGAATAATTATTCAACAGAAATCGTTATTAACCTATCGTTAACTGTAAAGCCGCTATAATTTAGTTATTATTTGAAAATTTCATGGAGCTCTTGTATGCGTTTATTTTTATTAACTTTTTCAATCATCACTGTACTGTCAGGTTGTACAAAAGAAGAACAACCTTTTGAAGAAGTTATCCGTCCTATTGCATGGCAAGAAGTTAAGCAATCTTCCTTTGATCAAGTACGTCGTTTATCGGGCACTATTTATCCTGTTGAAGAAGCTAATTTAAGTTTTGAAGTGCGTGGTAAAATTGAATGGATAAAAGTAAAACTTGGTGATGAAGTTAAACGTGGTGACGAACTCGCGCGTTTAGACCAGCGGAACTTTAATTTAAGTCATCAATCAGCAGAAGCTAATTTACAAAAAAGTTATTCTGCACTTTCTGAAGCTGAAAATGAATATAAACGCTACGCCGAATTATCATCAAAAGGTTTAGTCTCTAAGTCAGGTTTTGATAACGCTAAGGCGGCTTTTGAGTCAGCCACTAGTGCGATGAATATAGCTAAAACCCAAGTTGATATCGCTAATAAAGACTTAAGTGATTCAATATTAAAAGCACCTTACAATGGTAAAATAACCAAACGGCTCAGCGAGCCATCAATGCAAGTTTCACCCGGTCAAGCTGTATTGCAAATTGAAGGTGATGATGGTTTAGAGGTACAAGTCATGGTGCCAGAAACGCTTATTAGAGATTTATCTAAGGGCAGTGAAATTGATATCCATTATCCTGCTTTTCCAGGGTTAAACAGTAAAGGCACTATTTCCGAAATTAGTTCTCGAGCAGCAACAGCGAATGCATTTCCTGTAACAATCCTCATTAATTCTGAACTCAATAATTTACGTGCAGGTATGACGGCGGAAGTTGACTTTACGTTTCAAGGTGTCGGGCGAACAGGTTTCACGGGTAAAGCATTTCGTTTACCCATATCAGCTTTAGCTTCAGGAGAAGGACAAAAAGCGTATGTATTTGTTTATGATGTTGAACAGCAAAAATTGCAGAAGCGTATGGTACAAACTGAAAGTATTCTAAATAATGAAGTTTTGGTTTCGGCAGGTTTATCTTCAGGAGAAATTATTGCAATTGCTGGAGTCTCGTTTCTACGTGACGGCCAATCGGTTAAGTTACTTGATAAACTTGTAAAGCGTTTTAATTAATATCGTCACCGTATTGCTAAAATTTAGAGACTTATTATGAATTTAACTAAAATTGCTTTTACTTACAGAAAGTCCATTTTAATGGTGCTCGCATTATTGTTGATCAATGGTGTTTTTGCTTACCTGACTTTACCAGCACAAGAAAATCCAACAATTACCATTCGCCAAGCTATTGTTACAACGTCTTATCCTGGGATGGCACCAGAGCGTGTTGAACAATTAATTACTCGCGCTATTGAAAAAGAAATAAGAAAAATACCTGAAGTTGAAAAATTAACTTCTACCTCTATGACAGGGCAATCTGTTATCCATGTTGAGATTTATGACCGTTATTTTAATCTTGATAATATTTGGCAAGATTTACGTAATAAAGTTAAACAAGCTCAAGTGAATTTACCTGAGGGTACGCGAGCACCTTTCGTTAATGATTCATTTGGCGATGTTTCCGTTGTGACTTTAGCATTAACGGCTGATGGTTTTAATTTAGGCGAAATGTATGATATTTCTAAACATATTCGCGACAATTTATACAGTGTAGCTGGAACCAAGAAGGTTGATATTCTCGGTGTTCAAGCTGAGCGAATATACCTTGAAGTTAAAACAGCTAAGCTTGCTCAATTAGGTATTTCTCCAAGAAGTATCATTAATGAATTACAGAATCAAAATATTATTAGCCCAGGCGGAGAAATTGACACAGGTTTACGTTCAATCGTCGTGGAGCCAACGGGTAATTTTTCTTCTCTCGATGAAATTGGCAATACGCATATCACCATTACGGGAACAGACGATACTATTGCGCTAAAAGATATTGTCACTCTGCGCCGAGGATACATAGATCCGCCAGACAAACCGGCATACTTCAATGGTAAACCTGCCATTATGTTTGCTGTTTCAATGCTTGAACAATATAACTTATTGGAATATGCTCCTCGAGTTAAAAATATGGTCACCCACATCGAAAATACTTTACCTATTGGTTACAAAATCAATATTGCGACTTATCAAGCCGATCAAGTTCAAAAAGCCATTAGTGGCGTGTCAATTAATGTAATACAAACATTAGTTATTGTATTACTTGTTGTTATCTATTTTTTAGGTTTACGTACAGGATTGATTGTTGGTTCAATTGTCCCTTTTGTTATGTTAACTACGTTAGCTATTATGAAGTTTACTGGCATGACCTTAGAAAAAATGAGTCTTGCGACGCTTATTATTGCATTAGGCTTACTTGTCGATAATGGCATTGTTATAGCTGAGGATTTCAAGCGGCGGATAGAGCAGGGCATAGATCGCTTTGATGCGATGTGCCAAGGTGGTAAAGAACTTGCGATGCCATTACTTAGTTCTTCAGTTACGACTATTTTATTTTTCTTACCATTAATGCTTGCTGAACATGTTGCTGGCGAATTCACTCGGTCGGTATCTCTCGTTATCTTAATTACCTTAATGACCAGCTGGATTTTAGCTTTGTGTGTAACACCGACACTTTGTTATTTTTTTATTAACGCTGAAAATAATGCCAAGGTTGAATCACAAGACAGTCTACAAAGCGAACCACAGAGTAAACCTAAAGATAAATCTGATAAATTCTATAAAATTTATGAAACATTTTTACATTGGATTTTAAGCCATAAAGCCATTTTTATGGTAATGATGGTGATCACTTTAGTAATATCACTGAGTGGTTTTGGGGTACTTAAAAAACAGTTCTTTCCAGATTCTGATCGTACACAAGTCGTCATGTATATTGATTTACCAAACGGTACGTCGGCGAGAGAAACTGATCGTCAAATGCATAATGTATTCAAGTGGTTAGATAATAGAGAATATTTTCCTGAGATTACTAACTACTCTGGTTATTCTGGTTTTAATGGACCGCGCTTTGTACTGACACTTAATCCTGAAGATCCAACAGATAACAAAGGTTTTGTGGTTATTAATGTTAAAGAAGGCACAGCACTCAATCCTTTTGTGAATAAATTACATAACGGTATTATTGAAACTTTCCCTAATGTTTCGGGCCGTGTTAAGCGTATGTTTGCTGGTCCTTCAGATTCAAGCTCTATTAGTATTCAAGTTAAAGGTCCGGATAAAGACATTTTATATGAAAAATCTAAAGAGATTATGGCGGTATTACAAGCGGTTCCTTATACCAAAAATGTTCGTACCGACTGGGAAAATCGCATTGTTAAAATGCAGGTTAAAATTGATCAACATCGTGCTCGTCGTGCTGGCGTTACGTCTTCTGATGTAGCGACTGCATTACAAGGTTATTATAGTGGTGCTAATGTGACTGAGTATCGAGATGGAGATGATATTGTTCCTGTCGTATTTCGTGCTGATGAGGAAGAACGCTCTAATTTAGATCGCCTGCGAACTGTTTCAATATTCTCAAGTCAATCAGGTAAATCAGTGCCCTTATTTCAAGTGGCTGATTTTATTCCTGTTAATCAATATTCAAAAATTCAACGCGAAAACATGTTCACCACTATTACTGTTGAAGCCAGTAATACTGAGATGACAGCCGAAGATTTAAAAGTGATTATTGATGAGGACATCGAAGCCTTGAAGTCAGATTTACCGGTAAATCACCTGATTGAGTATGATGGCGTTATTGTTCAATCTAAAGAAGCTCAACAAGCGCTTGGTGCAAGTATGCCAATGGTTATTGGTTTGGTTTTAATCCTGCTGGTTATGCAGTTTAATTCGTTCAGAAGAGCGTTAATTATTGTACTCACTATCCCTTTATCCCTTATTGGTACAATTATCGGATTATTAGTTATGAGCGCACCTTTTGGCTTTATGGTGTCGTTAGGTATTTACAGTTTAGCAGGCATAATAATTAATAATGCGATTGTATTAATTGACCGTATCGAAATAGAACGAACAACGGCTGAAAGCGATTATCAAGCCATCGTAAATTCGTGTTTAACACGTTTGCGTCCTATTGCTATGACTACAGTTACCACGATTATGGGCTTGTTACCTTTGTTAATTGACCCTATGTCAATGTTCTATGGTATGGCAACGGTATTGGCTTTTGGTTTAGGCGTAGGAACCGTATTAACATTAGCGGTTGTTCCCGTTTTATATGCTAGTTTTTTTAAGATAAGTCGATGAACTACCAAGTATTACTTGTAGAAGATGATCTTGATTTAGCGGCCACGATTGTTGATTACCTTGAATTAGAAAAGATCTCTTGTGACCATGCTGCAAATGGAATTGCAGGGTTAAAATTCATTAATCAGCAACATTATGATGTAGTGATACTTGATGTTAATTTACCGCGTATGGATGGCTTAACTGTGTGTAAAAACATGAGAGAGCAAGGCATTAATATACCGGTATTAATGTTAACTGCCCGTGAAACCTTAGATGATAAACTCGCTGGTTTTGCTGTAGGTTCTGATGACTACATGGTTAAGCCATTTGAGATGTTAGAACTTATTGCGCGTATACACGTTTTAGCGAATAGACGTAGTGGCTTAACGAATATACTGTCTCTGCATGGTGTTGATGTCGATTTTAGTGCGAAAACAGTAAAGCGTGATGGGAGTATTTTACAATTATCGCCCACTGGCTGGAAAATTCTTGAAGTCTTAATGCGAAAATCTCCTGAGGTTGTCTCAAAAGATCAGTTGTTAAATGCTGTTTGGGGGGATGAGTTACCAGACAGTGATAGTTTGAAAGTTCATTTGTTTAAATTACGACAAGTAATTGATCGTAAAAGCCAAAATAAGCTTATTCAAACGGTAGCCGGGCAAGGTTTTGTTTTTCGTGAATGAATAAATGAGTGAGGGGGGAGAGTGGTTGATTTGAGTCAAGTAAACAATAAAAAGAGCAATATAAAGCAACCGCAAACACTACGTCGGTATGTCTTAAAAGTACAAAGTATTATTGCTCTGGTCATTGTGCTGAGTTACACCTTGGTGATTAACTTTTATTTTATTCACGGACTTGATGAAGCTAATTTTCAGGACATTCATCTAGAGAGTAATGACTTTGCACTTCAATATAGAAATAATTTAAAACATCCACTGCCTAACACACTGCATTTTAAAGGTTATTTAGGTTGGACAAACCTCCCTGATATAATAAAAGAAAAATTTCCAGAACTTGAAAATATTAACAAAGTGACGATGGATAGCATTCGATTATTTAGTGATGAAACGTTAATTTTATTACCAGAACAAGCCATTTTCATTGTTGCTGAACCCTTATTTGATGGTAACGTTTTTTATTTAGTCAGAAAAATTAATATCAAAGAATATGATGCACTGAGCCAAATGGGCATTACTAAAATGTTTCAATTAACATGGCCCATTGCGTTAGTTTTTTTATTGATCATGCACTTTTCTGTTCAGTTATTATTAAATAAAACCCTGAAACCATTTTATCAAGTGGGTGATTGGGTTGAAAGTTTGACACTTGAAAATGTTGACCAAGTAACGCCAGATTTTGAGTTTTATGAACTAACTTCAATTGCCCATCAACAAAAGAAAGCTTTGCTTAGGCTAGGCAGTATCTTAGATAAAGAACAAGATTTTTTACGCCATGCTAGCCACGAACTACGAACTCCCATTGCGGTAGTAAAAAGTAACAGCGAGTTATTAACGCGTATCTTAGCGGCTGAAAATAAACAAGATAAAGGTCAACAATCCTTAGCGCGTATCAGTAGAGCAGCGCTAAATATGCAACACACGACTGAAACATTATTGTGGCTTAGCCAAGAGCAATCAACAGAGAAAGATATTCAGCAGACATTAGCTTTAGTCGAAGTCGATTTAAATTTGATGATCAGTAACCTTGTTGAAGATAATCAATATTTATTACAAAGTAAAAAAGTCGAAGTATTACTAGAACTAGCCCCTAGTCATATAAAAGTTTTTGAAACACCTTGTCGTTTAGTCCTCAATAATTTAATTCGTAATGCTTTCCAATATACCGCAGAAGGTGAAGTTAACATTGAATGTTTGGAAGGTTTTGTCATTGTTGAGAATGTGAATAAAAGTGAGGGAACTTTAGATTACAGTGGTGCCGATTATGGATATGGTTTAGGTTTGCGCTTAGTTGATAAAATTGTTAAAAAAATGGCATGGCAATATCAAAATAAAAACATTATCGGAGGCCGTTCAGCGTCAGTTAATTTTAAAAAGATTCTTTAATTTACCTAACTTTACACTCCACCGACATTAGTTGACATATTGTTTGTTATAGTAAAATTATATTCATCAGAAATTTTAGGAATAAATTTGTTTAAAACTTCATTTGTAGTGATCAGTTTTATTTTACTCTCAGCGTGTGGTGGTTCTAGTTCTGACTCTACTGACAATGAAGAATCTGATGCGCAAGTTACTCCTATTGTTAATAGTTTGGTGGATGGTGAGGTAACTATAATTGGTGAATTAAATCTTGGTGATACCTTATCATTAAGCCAAAATTTATCTGACGCTAATGGTTTAGGCACATTGAATTACCAATGGCAACGAAGTCAAAATAGCATTAACAGTGTTATCACAAATCAAAACTCACCCGATTATATTATTACGACACAAGACATTGGATATAGCATATTTGTTACGGTGAGTTTTACAGATAATGACGGATTTTCTGAAACTGTAGATAGTGCAATGACGGATATTATTTCTAGCAATGCTTCCAATAATCAACCTAATATTTTACTGATAATTGCAGATGACCAAGGTGTTGATGCCTCAGCACAATATAATTTTTCTAGTGACATACCTAATACACCAACCATTAACTTACTCGCTGAGCAAGGTCTTACATTTGATAATGCTTGGGCAACGCCTGCTTGTACCACAACGCGTGGTACCTTAATTACCGGACAACATGGCATTAATAGTGGTATTAGTTATGTTCCTGCTGCAATGGACAGTGAAACCATGACTTTGCAACGGTATGTAAAATCGTTCAGTGATAATGATGATTATAAAACGGCAGTTGTTGGAAAGTGGCATTTAGATGGCGGTAATCCAGACTTGTCTCATCCCATTGACAGCGGGGCTGATTATTATGCTGGCACGATTACAGGAACATTATCAGATTATTACGATTGGGAATTAACTGAAAATGGAATCAGTACAGGAAATACCGAATATCATACAACTAAAATAACAGATCTAGCTATTGATTGGCTAAATGAACAAAACGAACAAGATACACCTTGGTTCATGTGGCTGGCTTATGTTGCGCCACATTCCCCATTTCATTTGCCACCAGATGAGCTGCATAGCCGTGATCACCTTACAGGTGATGATATAGACACCAATAAACGTGAATATTATTTAGCCGCAATTGAAGCAATGGATTCCGAAATAGGGCGTTTACTGGCCTCTTTACCAGAAGATGAACGTGAGAATACGTTAATTATTTATGTTGGTGATAATGGTACTCCCGCGGCCGTGATTGATGCGAGTGTCTATAATAGAACACACAGCAAAGGGTCTTTGTTTGAAGGGGGAATTCGCGTACCTATGGTGGTTTCAGGTAAAGGCGTTACTCGTCAAAATGTACGAGAAAGTGCACTGGTAAACACCACTGATTTTTATGCCACGATTAGTCATTTTATTGGAAATTCAGTAACTCAACTTAATGACAGTTATAGTTTTGTAGATTTACTTTCGCAATCAGGAACTGGCTTACGTGACTATAATTATAGTGAATTTGAAAGTAGTGATGTAACAGGGTGGGCAGTGAGAAATAATACTCATAAACTTATCGAATATGAAGACGGTTCTCAAGCTTTATATTTATTAGATGACGGTACTAATTCTGACAGTAATAACTACATTAGTGAAACTGACAACCTTATTGATGACATTGATAATACGGCGGTTATTGCTGAACTTAAAGCACAAGCACAAATAATTCGTAATGAAGAGGCTACATCACCTTTAGATTTAACTAATGCCATTTTAACTTCTCGCAGTGCTAATTGTAGTGATTACCTTGAAAGTTATCAGTCGTCAGTGCTCGATGTAAATAATAGCACTGTTTTCAATGGTGAATTAACCATTAGCTTATCAGGTGATTACTGTGTTTTTCAAACAAATAATATTCCTAACCATGATTTTAATGACGGAACACGGGCTTTTCCAAACAATGTGAGTGCTCAAAATAACAGCTTTCAAATCATTGCAGCACCGTCTGATGAAGCATCTACAACAGCATTAAGTTTAGTTACCGATAATGCAATATTGCTAAATGGCGTTAAAGTTGATTTGCTCGCTGCAGCTTGTTTTGGAGTCGGTGATGGTAAAATAGGGTGTAATGATATTAATCAAGCGTGGCGATATGATCCCATGTTCGCTGCTAATGGTTTTCTTGTTGATTCTCATAACGCCCATTCTCAAGGAAATGGTAGTTATCATTACCATGGCAAACCTAATGCTTTATATCTTGATGATGATAGTGCAGTCTCACCTTTAGTGGGTTTTGCAGCAGATGGCTATCCTATTTTTGGTCCTTATTTTGATGATAATGGTACGATTAGAAAAGCAGTTTCTAGTTTTCAAGTGATCTCTGGTAGCCGTCCTTCAGGCACAGATAGCCCAGGTGGTAATTATGATGGCACTTATCGAGATGATTACCAATATGTAGAGGACTACGGTGATCTTGATGAATGCAATGGTATGACGTTAGATGGTGTTTACGGTTATTTTATTACGGATGGCTTTCCTTATGTTTTAAATTGTTTTAAAGGAATACCTGATGACTCATTTCATAAATAAGTAAAAACCTTTCGTTAATTTCGATTTTTTTAATTGATAGAGGTTAATTTAAAAAGCGAACAGGTGCAGTTATGACACCTGTTCTCTAACACATATATAAAGTATGCTTTACGCGTTGATCGGAAGACGAGTGGGGCGCTTACCAAATAATGCTAGTGCATTCGCAACTGCAGGGGCGATGGTTGGCACACCTACTTCACCAAATCCACCGGGTTCATTATCACTTTGTAAAAGCTTTATTTGAACAATAGGGGCTTCGTTCATCTTGATGATGGGATAGTCGTGGAAATTACTTTGTTTAACACCACCATTTTCAATATCACATCGCCCGTATAATGCAGCTGTTAATCCAAACAACATACCACCCTCAACTTGCGCTTTTGCGGAGTCGGGGTTTACGACCACACCACTGTCGGTAACAATCCAAACTCGGTGAACGCGCACTTTATCATTTTGTAGTGAAACTTCAGCGACAGTTGCTACCATGGTGCCAAAGCTTTTCTGTACTGCAACACCCATAGCTTTCCCGTCAGTGCTAACGCCATGTTTCCAGTTACTGAGTTGAGCTACTTCGTGCAGACATTTAGCGTGATCATCATTTTTTCTTAGTAGAGATAGTCGATATTCAATCGGATCTATCTGCGCTTTTTCAGCGAGCATATCAATGAAGCTTTCGTTAAAAAATGCGTGTTGAGTGTTTTCTACGCTTCGCCAGAAGCCAACAGGTACAGGGGATGGATGATTAGCAAACTGTACTTGAACATTATCTACGTTGTACGGCGTCATCGATGCTGGAGCGCCACCTTCATTGCCATAACTTGCAGATTTCCAATAGTTTGGCTTACCATTAATATCTAGCTGTGCAGAGAAATTAGCAAGTACTGCTGGTCTATAAACATCTTGTCTAGTATCTGCTTCTCGTGACCAAGTTAGCTTTATAGGGAATTTGTATTTCTTCACTAATGTGACAACTTCGTCAATCCACATAATAGGATTGTCACCGCTCATGCTAAAACCAACACGACGTCCGAAACCGCCACCCATTGAATGAGCATGGAAAACGACGTCATCAACGTCCATGTCAGCAATTTTTGCCGCATGAACTCGTGCGTATAAAGGATTTTGGACACCAGCGGCAACGTGTAGTTTGTTGTCCTCCATCCATGCACTGGCGTTCATGGGTTCCATGGTGGCGTGTGCCAAATAAGGTACCCAAAATTCTGCTTCGACAGTTTCATTTGAATCGCTCTTTATGGACGTAACATCGCCAACCGTATGTGCATCGCTCAGCTCACCTTGTAGGCTCTTACGTTGAAAGGCCTCAATACTGGCTGAACTCATATTACTGTTTTCATGAGGAATTGCAGACAGTTTTAAAGCTTTAGCTGCTTTTTCAGCGCGCCATGGGTTATCTGCAATGACCGCAACTGATTCACCCATTTTTTCAACCGCAAAAACTCCCCGCATAGCAGTGATTTCATCAAGGTTGTCGATACTTGCTACATCAGCACCAAATACGCCACTGTGAGCTATGGCTGCGTAGCGCATTCCTTCAACATGGCGGTCAATGCCGTATTGAGTTTCATTAAATACTTTTTCTGGTAAATCATGGCGAGGCATAGCCTTACCAATAAATTTGCGATCGCTTTGTGCACGATGCGTGTAGTTTTCAGGAACCTCTAGGATTGCAGCGTGTTCAACTAGTTCACCGTAACTCCAGCGCTTATCACCATCAATAACAAATCCAGCATCAGTCGTGGTATTAGCGCTCGCTCCGTGTTTATCAATGGCTGCGTTAATCAGCATCTTACGCGCAGCAGCTGCTGCTTCACGCATAACTTGCCAGCCGGTGAAACGAATCGAACCACTACCGCCTGTCATTTGCATATTTAGCAAATCGGCTAGACGATTGAAAGCATTACTGGCAATATGTTCAGCCCATGGCGGCGCTTTACCCACCATTTCACCAACGAAGCCTTCGAATATACCACCATTTGAAAATTCCTTGGTAGGGGGGGCGAGTTCAAGTTTGATTTGATCCCAGTTAAGATCAAGTTCGTCTGCAACGATTTGGGTTAAACCTGTGCCCGCACCTTGACCCATTTCGGTATGAGGCGATAGCACTGTAACCGTATTGTCTTCGTTGACGCGGATCCATAGATTGAGCAACGTATCTTTGTTATTGCCATTACGCTGAACGTCAAGGCGATCATGAAGTGCTAAATGTGTGCCCACTCCAATCACACCTAATGCTAATCCGCCACCAATTGCAGCGCCGCCAATAACAAACATCCGACGAGTCATACTCATGACGACATCTCCTTTGCAGCATCTAAAATGGCAGCTTTTACTCGACTGTAAGTGCCGCAGCGACAGATATTAGTCATCGCTGTATCTATATCTTCATTGCTCGGGTTTGGAATATTTTTCAATAATGCGGCGGCGGCCATCAGCATGCCTGATTGGCAATAACCGCATTGAGGAACTTGATGCTTAAGCCAAGCGGTTTGTAGGGCATGTGGGACTTCTTTTGAACCTAGAGTTTCAACCGTGTTTACTTGTTTACCCTGCGCTGCTATAGCAGGAAAAACACAAGAACGAACCGCTTGCCCGTCAATATGTACTGTGCACGCACCACATTGTGCTATGCCACAACCAAATTTAGTGCCTCGAAGGCCAGCTTCTTCACGAATCAACCAGAGTAAAGGCATATCGCCTTCAACATCGAACGATTGTTCGCGGCCATTGAGAGTGATCGAAATCATGTGTTTTCCTTGGTAAGTAGATAAAGAATTAAAGGCTTATCAGCCAATATCAATTTTCGAAATCGAATATAGCGTTTGTTTTTATGGTAAATGCCTAAAGATTTGTGAGCCGTTCGTTTAATTAGTAGACAACTGTTAACTTAAGCCATCAAGACTTATTCAGTATAATAAATACTATGTTGCTTTATATTTTGAGTCAATAATTACCTACATAGCCTTGAGGAAAGACCATCTTTAATTTATTTCAATAAAGGATTCGTAAGTAAAATTCAATTTACTCACTGTATCCGTTATTAATATGGTTGAAATCTTCACAAGAGAGGATAAATAGTTATCACGTTCATGTTTCATCCTGATTGCTTTAAATGATTAATGTCTATAAAGTTTAACTGGCTTACATTAGAGGTTAAATGCTGAACTGTTTATTATTTTTAGGAATCACCGAAATTTGGAATATTAATTGACATGCGTTCAAATCATTATGAAATTTAGTCTCTATTCATATCAATTAAAACTCACTAGAAATAATAAAGAAAATTTAGCTATTTTAATATAATAAACGGGTAATAAAATCTCATGCGACCAAGCAGAATGAATGAAGTAGAAGCTGATCACTTTAGTTGGAATATCGTCAAAGACATTTTTCCCTATCTTATTGAATATAAAAGCCGAGTACTTTTCGCTGTAGGCTTTATGATATTAGCGAAGGTGGCGAGTGTTTGTTTACCTTTCATTCTGAAATATATTGTAGACGGCATTGATATTTCTCAATTCGACCAAGCTTCTTTATTGGTTGTGCCTGTTGGGCTTGTATTAGCATACGGTTTAGTCCGTTTGTCTAATGTGATCTTCGGTGAAATTAGAGAT
>Ga0233426_10001121_pt1 | contig 25644 bp, 19 predicted proteins | sample SI_118_April2016_6_FD_179875 | JGI IMG/M metagenome (GOLD analysis project Ga0233426, IMG submission 179875) | Seawater microbial communities from Saanich Inlet, British Columbia, Canada - SI_118_April2016_10_MG | ecosystem: Environmental > Aquatic > Marine > Inlet | place: Canada: British...
CGCCGTATCGACAGCTGTTGGGTTTTCACCTACGGCTCGCAGGCGCAAACCAAAGCGAGTGCGATAGACCACCCACCAAACCATCGGCACAAAAGCAAAGGCCAAGTAAACCAAAATAGTATGGCCGCTGATTAATTCTTTGTAGATAGGGCCCAGCACAGGAATAAAGGCCAGCTGCTCAGCAAACGGTAAAGTAATAGAAAGAAAGCGAGAATCATTATCCAAAGCTGGCGTTAAACCAGCTTGTTGAAACCATGCCAAACCTAAAATGATTGTCAGTCCAGCTACCAGTATGTTGATGGCAACCCCACTCACAATTTGGTCCCCACGGTGAGTAATCGAGGCAAAACCATGCAGCATTGCTAAACTACACGAGGTAATAATAGCAGCACCCAATCCAGCCCATGGAGAACCTACCACTGCAGCAACACTCGCCGCTGCAAAGGCAGAGGCCAGCATCTTGCCTTCAAGTCCAATATCTACCACCCCAGAACGCTCCGCAAACAAACCTGCCATAGCGGCCAAAACAAGTGGTGTCGACACACGCAGGGTGGCATCTAAGGTCAACAAGATAGTTAAAAACAAATCACTCATATTGCCACCCCTGATAACTCTTCCTGCTTTGGAACTGGTGCTAAGTGACGGATTAACCAAGGCCGGTACATATAATCCAAGGCCCCACAGAATAAAATCACCAATCCTTGCATTACCACTACAATGTCACGAGAAATATTACTCATTTCAAAAGCAAGTTCGGCACCGCCTTGGTATAAAGTGCCAAATAACAGAGCGGCCAAAATAATTCCTAAAGGGTGATTACGCCCCATTAATGCCACGGCTATACCACCAAAGCCATACCCTAAATGAAAGTCCATGATCAAACGGTGTTGATATCCGACGAGTTCATTAATACTCACTAAACCGGCTAAAGCACCAGAAATACACATCACCACAATAATAATATGTTTAGGGTTTATGCCAGCATATAAAGCTGCAGAGCCATTCTTACCCGTCGCACGAATAGCAAAACCCCAACGGGTTTGCCATAAGAAAAACCAAACCAATAAAGCACAAACTAAGGCCAAAAGAATGGATAAGTTAAGTGGTGATGCCTCAATACTGTAGCCTAAACCTGCCGCTACATCATGCATGAACGGCATCCAAGAGTTGGTAGGAAAAAGTTCACTTTGGGGTGTCATTTGCCCAGTGTCACGCAGCACATGTACCATTAGATAAACCATAAATGAGGCTGCTAAAAAATTAAACATAATGGTGGTGATCACAATATGACTACCCCGATAGGCCTGCAAATAGGCCGGAATAAGGGCCCAGAGCCCACCAAAAATCAAGGCACCGATAATACTTGCTGGGATAAAAACCCATGCCCCAAGAGTAGGATCTAGCATAAGAATTGCTAAGCCAGCGCCTAAACCACCCACATAGGCTTGGCCTTCACCACCGATGTTAAATAGCCCTGCATGAAAAGCCACTGCTACGGCTAAACCAGTGAAGATAAAGTTAGTCGCATAATAAATGGTATAACCGATACCTTCCTCGTACCCAAAGGCCCCATACAAAAGCACTTCGGCCGCTTCCATAGGGTTGACATCTATGATCCAAAATAACACTGCAGTGACGGCAAAAGCAGTCAGTATATTAAGTAGGGGCAATAGCAGCCGATTTATCCAAACAATGCGATTATCACGTTTCATACCTGAGTTTCCTGGTGCGCCTTCTGCTTCACAGATGCCTGATGGTCGTCCATGGTTTGAAGCGGATCTAATGGATCTAGGGCATTAGCCATCATCATACCCAGCGTGCGCTCATCAGCATCACAAGCATCTAAACGACCACTTATTTCACCGTCACACAGGACAATAATTCGATCACTGACCGACATAATTTCGTCTAACTCAACAGACACTAACAACACGGCTTTGCCTGCATCACGCATATCAATAATGCGTTGGTGAATAAACTCAATCGCACCAATGTCGACCCCACGTGTGGGTTGACCAATGAGTAAAACATCGGGGTTACGTTCCATTTCCCGCGCCAAAATCAACTTTTGCTGATTACCACCAGAAAAATTAGCAGATTTCAATTGGGGGTCAGCGGGGCGAACATCAAAAGCCTGCATTAGAGCTTTGCAATTGGCTTCAACCTTGCGGTCACTAAGCCAAATACCTGAATTGATTTTAGGGTCCGTGTGGTAACCTAAAAGTGCCGATTCACTGGCGCTAAAATCAGAAATTAAACCCATACGTTGCCGATCCTCGGGCACATGAGCCAAACCCAGTTGCCTCAATCTATCTGGCGCCAAAGGGTGCTTGGCATCCATTTCACACCCTAACACTTCAATGGTGCCGCTGGTCATGGGCACGATGCCTGATAGTGCTTCCAGCAACTCCGTTTGACCGTTGCCAGACACCCCTGCCACACCCAACACTTCACCCGCACGCAGTTCGAAACTGACATCTTTTAAACGCTCAACACCTTGTTTGTCAGCTATCGTAAGGTGCTTCACCTTCATTAGTGGTGCTCTTACATTGGCTGGATTTTTATGGACCTGCAATAACACTTTGCGGCCTACCATGAGCTCAGCCAATTCCGCTCTACTGGTTTCTTTGGTGTCTTTGTGGGCTACCATCTGGCCTGCACGCATAACCGAAACTTGGTCTGTGATAGCCATGATTTCACGTAATTTGTGAGTGATCAGCACAATGGTCACGCCTTGCTTTTTTAGGGCCCCAAAAATGCGGAACAGTTCTTCTGTTTCTTGTGGTGTTAAAACACCGGTAGGCTCATCCAAAATCAATATTTTGGCGCCTTTATAAAGTGCTTTAAGTATTTCTACACGCTGCTGTAAACCTACGGAAAGAGTATCGATAGTGGCGTCTAGCTTGACCTTTAAACCATATTCATCGCCCAAGCGTGTGAGTTCTTTGCGAGCTGCTTCAAGGCCATCAGCCAACAGTGCTCCGCCTTCACTGCCTAAAATCACATTTTCTAACACAGTGAAATTTTCTACCAGCATAAAATGCTGATGCACCATGCCAATGCCTGCAGCAATGGCCTGATGAGAATCTGTAAAAGTATACGTCTTTTCTAAGACATCAATTTGCCCTGCATCGGCTTGATAAAAACCATACAGAATACTCATTAGGGTAGATTTACCTGCACCGTTTTCGCCAACAATACCGTGAATGTTGCCCTGTTTGACTTGTAAACATACTTTGTTATTGGCGTGCACAGCACCAAAGCGTTTATCAATGTCTTTTAATTCAATAGCAAGAGTATCAGTCATAGTCGTGAGTCTTTGATTATCTGTCGAAGGACCAGAAACGCGATTGGGAATAACGTATGCATTCCCAACCGCTTGCAACAAACTATTAATTAGTAGTTACAGGTATTATCTGACATATAGTCGTGTACAGCGATATCGCCAGCGATGATAGATGCCTTAATAGCATTAACCTTGGTCTCCATATCTGCAGTGACCAAACTACGGTTGTGCTCGTCAAGAGCCCAATCAACGCCGCCTTCAGCAAGACCCATAGCGGTTACACCAGCACTCCAAGTACCATCTTTTGCGTCTGCATAGCTTTTATATGCAGCGACACCAACACGCTTAACCATAGAGGTTAGCATGGTGCCAGGTTGTAGGTGATTTTGGTTAGAGTCTACACCGATGGCAAGCTTGCCAGCATCAGCAGCAGCTTGGTAAACACCCATGCCAGTGCCACCAGCGGCAGCAAAGATTACATCAGCGCCCGCTTCTATTTGGCTGCGAGTTATTTCGCCTCCCTTGGATGGGTTGCCCCATGCAGCTGGGGTAGAGCCCGTCATTTTTTGAAGTACTGTAATGTTTGCATTGATATGCTTCGCACCCTGCTCATATCCACAGCCAAATCGGCTAATGAGTGGAATGTCCATACCACCCACAAAACCGATGGTGCCAGTTTCAGACTTAAGCGCCGCCAAAGCACCCACTAGAAAAGAACCTTCGTGCTCTTTAAACACGACGTTCTGAACGTTAGCTTCAGGCACCACCATATCAATCAAGGTGAATTTAGTGTCTGGGTAAGCTTGAGCTGCCGCACTTAAAGCGTTAGCTGAAGAGAAACCAACAGCAACAATTGGGCTGTTGCCGCGCTTTGCAAGCTTCTTAAGGCCCTGCTCTACTTGGGCTTCGTTGGTTGGCTCTACTTCACGGACACTAATACCCGTGTCAGCAGTAAACCGTTTAACACCGTTCCACACAGCTTCGTTAAATGACTTGTCGAACTTTCCGGCTTTGTCATAAACAACGGCTGGTTTAACATCTGCTTGTGCAATAGTGGCACTTAATGCGACCGCACCTGCGGCAATGGCTATAGTGATTTTATTCAACTTCATTAGGTTCTCCTGGTTTTACATAAATCGGCTTGAGCCGTTTTCTTCTTTTAAATTAGTCGCCATATGGCGTCCAAATATTTTTCACTTGTGTGGCCTGGTGTAAGAACTCCAAACCTTCACCCTGTATAGGATCCAGCCAATCTCGATCCATTTCGGCATGCGTCCAAGTGCGTTTTAAATCTGCTGCACTCACCTGTTCTGCATGCTTATTAATACTGTCATTTGCCCAACACCACATGGCCTCTACTTCACCATGTCCCGCTATATGGTTGGCTAAATCAGCCTTTGGCCCCGCTATTATATTGACCACTCCTGCGGGAATGTCAGAGGTCTCCAAAACTTGCACAAGTTCTAATGCAATGCTTGGATAACGTTCACTGGCAACTAAGACCACGCGGTTACCCATCGCAATGGCTGGCGCTACAATAGCGAGGGCAGATATAAGCGGTTGCATATTCGGAGCGATTAATCCTATCACTCCCACTGCCTCAGGCAAAGCCAAGGTCACCCCACGATAGGGCGCATTGTGCACAGCCCCATCATACTTATCAGCCCATGCAGCATAGGTAAAGAGACAGGCAATAGCGGCATCAAATTCTGTTTGGGCCTGGGCTTGACTATAACCGCAGACCGTTTGTAACCGTGCCAACCACTCAGTTTCGCGTTGACTCAGATTTTCTGCCAAAAAGTAAATGACCTGTGCGCGGCCGTGGGCCGTTTGTTGAGTCCAGCCTGAAGCTTTTAATGCAGCTGAGACAGCGTTACGCACGTCCTTGCGAGCGCCTACGCCCACCAGCGCAGCAACGCTGCCATCATGATTATGGCATGCTTGGCTGTGACCTGAGTCTGGGCGCACTTGTCTACCTGCCACATAAAACTTTAGAGTTTGATCAATCGCATTACTATTTGCTAGTTCAGGCATGGTTGAAGTTTGTTGCTTAACCTTTGGCGCAGCCATTGCCGTTAAACCTGTGGGCGTTAGGTATTCGTATAAACCTTCTTTACCACCCTCACGTCCAAAGCCAGATTCTTTAACACCACCAAAACCACAAGCTGCATCAAATTGATTGTGATTATTTATCCACACCACACCGGCTTGAATTTTAGGAGCCACATCCATGGCACGGTTAATATTTTCACTCCACACACTGGCAGATAGGCCATAGCGGCTATTGTTGGCTAAAGAGACGGCTTCAGCCTGAGTGCGAAAGGTCATTGACACCAATACTGGGCCAAATATTTCTTCTTGCACCAGAGGATGACTAGAATCAACCTCAGTGATTAATGTGGGTGGGTAATAATTTGCTGATGCGTCTTGATCATGAGCTTGGAACAGTTCACCACCGGCTTGCAAGCCTTGGCTCACGAGTTGATCAACTCGGTTGAATTGTTGCTGACTCACTAAACTGCCCACATCTATAGACTTATCTAAGGGTGAGCCTGTGCGTAATTGTTGCATCCGATGTTTTAGTTTGGCGTGCAATTGCTGGGCGATGGGTGCCTGCACCAGTAAGCGTGATCCAGCACAACAGACTTCGCCCTGATTAAACCAAATTGAGTCTACTAGACCCTCTACGACGGCATCCAAATCAGCATCTTCAAACACGATAAATGCTGACTTACCGCCCAGTTCTAGGGTGAGTTTTTTACCTTGGCCAGCGGTCGCAAGACGAATGGCTCTGCCAACGACTGTCGACCCAGTAAAGGCAACCTTATTAACACCCTCATGGGCAGCCAGCATGGCCCCTGTATCTCCAGCGCCATTTATAATGTTCACCACCCCATTCGGCACGCCTGACTCGTGGCAGATTTGGGCAAACAACATGGCCGTTAAGGGAGTTTGTTCTGCTGGTTTTATAACTATGGTGTTGCCCATCGCAATCGCAGGGGCAACCTTCCAAGACAACATCAATAAAGGGAAATTCCAAGGAATAATTTGTGCAGCAACACCCACTGGCCCATGGTCTGGAAATTCACGATCTTGTAGTTTGGCCCAGCCAGCATGATGATAAAAATGCCGAATGGCCAAAGGAATATCTGCATCTCGGCTTTCTCGAATAGGCTTACCATTGTCCAAGGTTTCTAAAACAGCAGCTAAGCGTGAATACTTTTGTAAATTGCGCGCCAAGGCATAAAGAATTTTTGCGCGACCAAGGCCACCCAACGCCCACCAAGCTGGCTGCGCCACCCGAGCACTCGCGATAGCTAGATCTATTTGTTCTTTGCTAGCCACTTCAATATGTGCCAACACTTCTGCAGTGGCCGGATTCAATACTTTAACTAGAGACGCATCTACTTCGCTGGTAAAAGCACCATCAATGTAATGACCAAAGCGACACTGATTTTGCTGCAACCACGCCTGCGCTTGCGCATCACTTTCTAAGGCTTGGCTATAATTAAGTTGTTCAAATTCGTTTAATAATGTCATCTTTGTCTCAGTAGTTATGGTCATGGTTCTATACCTGATTTACGCCATTGCGTGTCTGTAGGCCGCTGAATAATAACCACTATCATAATGATCTAACTGACGCTCTATATCGCCCAGCAAACTGGACGCACCAAAACGAAACAGATCTGGCTCCAACCAGCGACGACCCAGTTCTTCTTGCATCATGGTCATGTAAAGCAACGCTGTTTTGCTGTCACTCACACCGCCAGCAGGTTTAAATCCGATATAAATGCCAGTACGTTGGAAATATTCTCTAATCATTCGCACCATCACCAAACTCACGGGCAAGGTGGCATTTTCTGTTTCTTTGCCCGTAGAGGTTTTAATAAAATCAGCCCCAGCCATCATACAAACCATTGAGGCTTTCGCAATGTTAGCCAAATGACCTAGCTCGCCGGTGGCTAAAATGGTTTTTAAATGAGCTGAACCACACGCTTTGCGGAAGGCTTTGATTTCATCATAAAGGGCTTGCCAATTGCCTTCTAAAACATGCCTTCTGCTGATTACAATGTCAATTTCATCGGCTCCAGCAGCCACAGAATATTCAATTTCAGCGATGCGCAGTGGTAAGGGTGATAATCCAGCCGGAAAGCCAGTAGAAACAGCCGCAAGATGAATGTCCGTATCCGTAAGACTGGTGCAAGCTGCTTCCAGCATTTCGTGGTACACGCACACTGCTGCTGTTGATAGTTGAATGGATTCAATGCCTAAACGCCGTTGCAGATCCCGACTCAGTGGTGTTTTCGCTTTGCTACATAAACGTTTAACACGATCCTTTGTGTCATCACCTGACAAGGTTGTTAGGTCGATTAAACTGATGGCTTTGAGCAGCCAAGCTGCCTGCTGTTGCTTTTTAATACTGCGACGAGCACCGTAGCTCGCACAGCGTCTTTCAACCGCACTTTTATTCACCCGAATTTTATCAAGCTGCTGCAAATCTAGGGTTATACCGGAGTTGCGCACTAACTCACCATGGCCCACTGGAGGTTTTGTTACAGCATCAGTATTGCCAGTGCCCATGGACTGTGGTTTGGGTTGAACGAGGCTAATAGGTACTTGTGTTGCCATTTATTTAAACTCCATTAAGGACACTAGTTTGTTGGCAGTGGCCTCGCCCATGACTAAGTCAGTGACAAGGCCAGACCGCAGGGCACCTAGTAACGCCAATTCTTTGCCCAGGCCACCCGCTACCGCGACCACCCGTTTACCTGCCATTTCTGCCGCATTAATACCCAATCCATGGCCATTCAATGGGTGGGCCACAAGTTTACCGAAAATATCGTAGAAACTACCGATCAAATCACACACCGCTCCAGCTGCACGCAGTTCTTCCAAATCATTGTCTGTCACTAAACCGACGCTATGGAGATAATGATTGGTTTTTAGCCCACCAATACCAACCGCATATAAGTTCGCATTTCGAGCTAAATTTAAGCTAAATTGCACACTGGCTTGAGCCATCAACATCTCATGCTCAACGTCGTCACGGGCCAAATAAGGCACAGGCATAAAGTAACCTTCACCCCCGGTGCGCTCTACAAACTGTTGCACTACATCGAGTCTGTTAGCTGAGAATTTGCGAGTAAAACTGCCAGAGACGGAGGCAAAAGTTAGGTCCGCTCGGTTAATTTTGGGTAATTTCTCAGCCAGAGCTGAGAGGGAACGACCTTTACCGATACCGACACAAGAAGAAGGTGGTAACTGGTTAAGAATATTGTAGAACAAGCGCGCAGCGCCGGCACCTACCTCATTGAAGCTGGCTTCATTGTCGTCTTCATTGGGATGATTTGAAGGGGTAATCAAGCACGAGCGTAGGCTAAATTGCTTGGCTAATTGTTCTTCCAAGGCCACACAATGGGCGGGCTCACCCTCAATAAATATTTTGACCATACCTTGCTGTTGGGCAAGTTGAATAAGTCGGTGGGCCTTCACAGGAGAGACATTGAGCCGCTTCGCTACTTCACCCTGCGTATAACCACCTATAAAAGACAGCCAAGCGGCTCGAGTAGCAAGGTCTAGCTGCTCTGCATCGCTTTGTTGTTTTGGATATTTGGCACTCATAGTGAAAAATATTACACTAAGTGAAATATTTTTACTAGACTTTTTTTAAGTGATTATATCTGCTTTGATTAAACTGCAATGCCACCTTGGCCTAAACGAGCCTCTACTAATTTGACCCATAAGCTGGCACCAATGGGAATTAATGCATCGTTAAAGTCGTAGCTGGGATTGTGCAAATTACAGGGTCCCAAGCCATGGCCTCGATCACGATGATCTCCATCACCATTACCTAAAGCAAAATAACAACCTGGCTTTTCTTGCAAAAAGAAACTGAAATCCTCTGACCCCATGGTCGGAGTGAAGTCCACTACTTGGTCCTGCCCCAACAAATCGATCGCCACTTGGCGCATGAATTGAGCTTGAGCGGTATGATTAATAGTGGCTGGATAAGAGCGTTTAAACTCAAATTGCCCTTCACAATGAAATGCTTCACACATGTCATGGGAAATTTTTGCCATACGCTTTTCGACCATTTGCAGAACTTCCTCAGAAAAACAGCGAACAGTCCCCTCCACCATGCAATCATCAGCAATAATATTAGTTGCTTCGCCACAGTGAATCTTAGTCACGGATAAAACCACCGATTCTAACGGGCTCACATTACGCGCTACAATAGATTGCAATCCTTGCACTAACTGACAAGCCACCAATAAAGGGTCTGCTCCCAAATGAGGCATAGCCGCATGAGTGCCCTTACCCACCACCTTGATTTTAAATTCACTGGCCGAGGCCATCATAGCACCGCCAATGATGCCCACCGAACCTTGATCGTAGCCTGGCCAATTATGGTAACCATAAATCTCATTAATTGAAAATCGCTCAAATAAGCCATCCTTAATCATGGCCTTTGCTCCCGCACCACCTTCTTCTGCAGGCTGGAAGATCAAATAGACTGTGCCTGCAAAATTCCGGTTTTTTGACAGGTAATCCGCCGCACAGAGCAGTGTCGCTGTATGCCCATCGTGACCACAGGCATGCATCTTACCTGTGTATCGGCTCACATGATCAAATTGGTTATGTTCCTCCAATGCCAAGGCATCCATGTCTGCCCTAAGAGCAATGCCCGCTCCAGGCGTCAAGCCTTTAATCACACCAACAACCCCAGTGACACCGATACCTGCATGCACTTCAATGTCCATCTGAGTAAGTTGGTCAACCACAATTTGGGCAGTTCGGTGTTCTTGGTAACATAATTCTGGGTGTGCATGAATATCACGCCGAATGGTTTTAAACGTTTCAGCTGTGGCAATAATAGGAGCAAGCAGGGTCATAAATCGGCCTTAATCATATTTGTCGACCTCAAACTTGTCGTTTGAAGCGACGCTTCTAGCATTGGTGAATAGCATTATTTTTGCTGCAAGAGAACTTGTGTTGAAAAAAATGATGTTAAGCCAGCATAGACTAATTCGATAACGAGTCAATAGTCCACCCAAACCAACTGCACAATATTAATGAAGCCACAGGATTTGTGTTCAAAAAAGCCAAGCTTGAACTTTTTAGCCAGCACAAACACTCCACTTGCCTATTAGCAGAGGTCTCAATAAGTCAGTGAATAAGTTGCGAAAATTGATATCTTTCTTTAAAGTAAGCCACCGATCTAGCTCATCGAACTGACCGCTATGGGGCACTATGAAACAACCGCCACGCATTGCCATTACTGTATCATGGGCTAATATCTAATTTATTTTATTTAGGAATTCCTATGACCTGTGTATTTGTTCAAATCCGTTGTAACCCAGGCAAAACCTACGCTGTAGCTGATACAATTTATGAACGGGAAATTGCCTCTGAACTCTATTCAACAAGTGGCGATTATGATTTATTAATGAAGCTTTACATCCCCTCAGGAGAGGATGTAGGCAAGTATATTAATGATCATTTATTAACCATAGAAGGCATTTCTAGATCCCTAACAACCCTCACCTTTAAAGCCTTTTAATTATGCCGACAGCACCTGTCTCCTTGCCGATTGACAAGGTGCTTCCAGAACTGTCTGACCAATTAGAAAATCACCACCAAGTGGTCCTAATTGCACCTCCTGGTGCGGGTAAAACGACGCGTGTACCACTGGCTCTGATGCAAGCCCCTTGGCTAGGCCAGCAGAAAATACTGCTCATCGAACCACGCCGCATTGCCACTCTTGCTACGGCTAATTTCTTAGCCCACAGCCTGCAACAAACCTGTGGTCAAAGCATCGGTTATCGCATGCGTTTAGATACAAAGGTGAGTGCAAGTACCCGCATTGAGGTAATGACCCATGGCGTCTTATTAAGGATGCTGCAGCAAGACCCAAGCCTTGAGGGTGTCGGAGCTGTCATTTTTGACGAATTTCACGAACGTAGTTTAGATAGTGATTTGAGTTTAGCCATGTGCCTTCAAGGCAGAGAATTGCTGCGTGAAGAAGCTCCCCTTAAGCTCATCATAATGTCTGCCACTATGGACGCTCAAAGTGCCAGCGCATTACTTCACGACGCGCCCATTATTGTGAGTCAAGGTCGCCAGTTTCCAGTCACAATTCATCAAGTGTGCCCAGCCCCTAGCCGTGGTCAGATGTATAGCCAACTCTATGATGTCGTCAGCCAGGCCCTAGCCAATCACCAAGGCAGTTTGCTGGTGTTTTTACCTGGCCGAGGAGAAATTCATCAGGCTCAAGATTATTTAACGAGGCTCTGCACACCTAACATTGAACTCTTTCCCCTGTATGGTGATTTACCCATAGAACAGCAACAACAAGCCATCAGCCCTGCCAAACAGGGTCAGCGAAAAATTGTACTGGCCACAAACATTGCCGAGACTAGCCTGACAATTGAAGGCATAGAATGTGTAATTGATTTAGGTTTATCGCGCCAAATGGGCTATGACACTCGCACCGGTCTAAGCCGTCTGAGAACTGTCAAAGTGTCGCGTGCACAAGCGGCACAGCGAGCTGGTCGTGCAGGCAGATTAAGCCCTGGCACCTGTTATCGCATGTGGAGTGACACCGAACAGCAAGGTCTTGCTCCTCAGGGCACGGTCGAAATAAAACAAACAGATTTAACCCAATTATGCTTACAGTTATATGCCTTTGGTTGTTCAGACCCCACTGAGATGCAATGGATAGACCCACCACCAGCAGGACCTTGGCAAAAAGCGGAGCTCCTGTTAGCAGAACTAGGGGCTCTGAGTCCATCAGCCAATGGTTGGGCCATTTCTGCCCATGGGCAACGCATCAGTCAATTACCTCTGTCACCTCGCTTAGGTCATTTATTGTTAACTGCACAACGCTATAGCGCTGTGGAATTGGGCTGTCAGCTTGTTGCCCTGCTCAGTGAAAAGGATCCATTAGCAATTCATGCCGACCAACAGTATGATTTAATGCTGCGCATTAACTGGCTCAATGGCAAAGGTCCTTTTGCATCCACCCAAGTTAATTTACGCCAACGCTTAGCTAAACAAATTAAGCGCCTGCTCAGTCAAATGCCAACCGACTCTGCGCCACCCATTCACCATCAGTACGATGCCAATCTACTGGTCGCTATCATGATTGCCCAAGCTTGGCCTGAACGGGTTGCCCAACAAACGTCAGACCCAAAACAATACAAGCTGGCCAACGGCAAACGGGTCAACTGTCCACAACCAAACATCAATTCGACTTGGCTGGCTGTGGCCAGTACCATCGGCTTTGAACGCAGCTCGCAGGACACCACCCAACGCCTGTGCCTAGCGGTTGATTTGCCACCTGAGTTATTTATGGGCCCCTTAAAGCACCTCACACAGCAAACCAGTGACATCTACTGGCATGAGCAACATGATCGCCTGATTGCGGAACAGCATACTCAAGTTGGGCAATTACAATTAAACACTCAACGTATCAGTCACATCGACCCTCAGGCAAGAGTAGAGGCTATTTGTGCTTATTTAACCCGCTTAAAACTAGCGCCATTAAACTGGGATAAAGACACACTTAACTGGCAAGCCAAGGTGCAACTACTGCATCAAAGTTACCCCAGCAATGCAACCATACCCAACCCTTGGCCTGACGTATCAGCCGCCGCATTAACAGCCACTTTGTGTGATTGGTTAGGGCCTTTTGTTGGTAATGTTAATCACCTACAGGATCTCAAGCGGCTCAACTTAAAACCCCTATTATCTAATCTACTGCCATGGCCCTTGCCTAACCAATTAGAGCAACTAGCACCTGCCCGCCTTACTGTGCCTTCGGGTCATTCCCACAATATTGATTACAGCCAACAGCCCCCAGTTTTAGCGGTTAAGTTGCAAGAGTTGTTTGGCATGCAAGAGGCTCCATGCATTGGTTACGGCACAGCATTGCAAGTGCACCTGCTTTCACCTGCCGGGCAGGTTTTACAGGTCACCCAAGATCTGGCACATTTTTGGAACACTGGCTATACGCAGGTTAAAAAAGAAATGAAGGGGCGCTACCCACGACACCCCTGGCCAGATGACCCAACTCAAGCCTTAGCCACAGCAAAAACCAACCGGGCTTTACGCAAAAACTAAGTTAACCCTTTTGGCGGCCGGCAACCTTGAGTTCATAACCCGTAGCTTCAGGTTCATCATCAATCATGTCAGCTGGAAAACCTGTGCCCAATACTTTTACTCCCATGGGTTCTTCGTAGCGTCGAATAATGTTAGGGGACTTTTCTCTTGGCCCCCACTCAGCTTGGGCTTGGCTAAAAATATCAACCAACAGCGGGGCTAAATCTAACTTCATGCCCTGTCTTTGGGTTAAGGTATTGAATAAACCCACATCTTTAAGGACTAGATCAACGGTGAAGTTAATGTCTCGAGAACCATTGAGAATGACCTGAGATTCAGTTTCGTGGACGAAAGAATTGCCAGAAGATGCCTTAATGGCCTCGTAACTCACATTCATATCTAAATCCATGACCTTACAAGCGGTTAAGGCCTCCCCTAATGCCACTAAGTGAGCTGTAGCTAAGTAGTTGGTAACTACCTTTAATTTTGATGCTGTGCCCAACTCACCCGTGTGTAATACGCGCCGACCTAAGGTGGTAAGCACCGGTAAAGCCCGTTCAAAGACGGCACGACTGCAACCTGCAAAAATAGAAATATTACCCGTATCTGCTCGGTGGCAGCCTCCAGAGACAGGGCAGTCCACAGGGTCTGCACCTGCTGCTTGGACTAGAGCTCCAAGGCGGCGCATCTCACTTTCGTCTGTAGTCGACATTTCTAGCCATATCTTGCCAGCAGACAAACCATCAATAATACCCGCTTCAGTATCACTGCCTTCCATAACTGCAGAGCAGGCAGAAGGAGATGGCAAACATGTGATAATCAGATCACTCAGCTGAGCTAGTTGCTTTGGGGAGTCAGCAGCAACAGCGCCACGTGACACAAAGTCGGACATAAATTCTGAGTTCAAGTCGCGCACGATCACCTCATAACCATTGCGTAATAAACTACCCGCCAACTTGCTACCGACATTGCCTAGCCCTACAAAGCCTATTTTCATCTCATAATCCTTAGTGAATTCAGCACAGCCAACCAAGGGCTTAGCTTAAAATGCATATAATCCAAATCAGCATACCCAAACCTAGACCTATAACTAAACCGATAATAAGCTGATTGCCAACTCTCAGCGCCCAAAGTGGCGCAGAGACAAGAAGTTTATCGGTACTTATAGATTTAATTCTTAACAAAAACAGACAAATATACTGCGGATATGTACAAGCTCAAAGAATTAACCTAGTTCACTATCAAGCCCATCATTAATAGGGAATAAACATCATGCAAGGCATTAAAAATAAGAAGGTTTTAATTACAGCAGGTGCTACCGGCATCGGCAAAGCCACAGCCATTGCCCTGCTCAATGCTGGAGCTCAGGTACACGTGTGTGACATAGACGCTGAAGCCTTAGCGCAGTTAAAGCAACTCCACCCCCTTTTGTTGACCAGTGTAACCAACGTTGCAGAGCCTGATGAGGTAGCTAAAATGTTCGTTCAATTGCAACAAGAGTTTTTGGGTCAACTGGATTTTTTAGTCAATAACGCAGGCGTTTCAGGACCTGCAGGACCGCTTGAGAGCTTAGATATTGACGCTTGGAAAGCCACCTTTGACGTTAATTTACATGCGACTTTTTATGTTTCCAAACATGCTATTCCTTTAATTAAACTTAAAGGGGGCGCCATCATGAATTTGTCTTCTACTGCTGGCCTTTATGGTTATCCAATGCGCAGCCCCTACGCCAGTGCTAAGTGGGCTATTGTGGGTCTGAGTAAAACCATGGCCATGGAGCTAGGACCTTTTAACGTAAGGGTCAACTGCATCTGTCCAGGTTCGGTCAATGGTGCACGCATGGATCGCGTCATCAGCAGCATTGCCAAAGCCACTGGAGAAAGTGTGGAAAAAGTGCGCCAAGATAACGTGCAAAATACGTCTATGACCACTTTTGTTGATGCTGAAGATATCGCTAACATGATTGTTTTTAGTTTTTCTGATTTAGGTGCCAAGATTTCCGGCCAAAGCCTGACTGTAGATGGGGACACCCATAGTTTGGCAACCTATTAATTTGCAAGATCAAAAGTTGAATCATAAAAAGTTAGTTTTCTTTATTAAGATTAGTGTTTTAAAAGATGAACAGGCTAGTTCGCAAACCAATGACTCAAAAGAACACGATTAAAAGAACACTAAGTGGTTAACTAACTTGCTAATAAATAATAATTTAATTAAGGTAATTTAAATAACTTAATATTTAATTGGTGTAAAATGGCGCCTAGAATGACGGGGTGACAGTCACAGGATCCTTCATGAGGCTGCAAGAATTGCCCACGGGTTTAAGCTTTGAACTGCCAACAATTGATCGTTCTTTTGGTATAAAAATTCTAACAAGATGTCAATTTTGTTATTTATTTTGTCTAAACGCGTACTTTTGGTCTTTTGGGGTTGTTTCCTAGTATGGTTTAGCGATATCGTAGTTTCTCAGCGGGGTGAACGGCCCTGAATAAGTCTCAAGCCCAAAATATGCCAATCGCGGCGGCTAAATTCAACGGCAAAATAGAAAAAGGTGTAATTTTTTGACAAGCAAGACGAGTGAAACTGATGCTTTTGTAAAATTTGATCGCGTACAAAAAAGTTATGATGGTCTGTCGTTGGTAGTAAAAGATCTTAATTTGTCGATGCCAAGAGGCGAGTTTTTAACCATGTTAGGCCCTTCTGGGTCGGGTAAAACGACCTGCCTAATGATGCTGGCTGGTTTTGAAACAGCAACCCACGGCGATATTATGCTGGATGGCATCTCGATCAATAATATTCCACCCCATAAGCGTGGAATTGGTATGGTATTTCAAAATTATGCACTTTTCCCCCACATGACTGTGGCAGAGAACCTTGCATTTCCGCTCGAAGTTCGAAAAATCGGCAAGTCTGATCGCGAAGCTAAGGTGAAGCGCGCCCTGGAAATGGTACAAATGGGTGATTTTGGTGGCCGTAGGCCAGCTCAATTATCTGGTGGCCAACAACAACGGGTGGCTCTAGCGCGTGCGCTCGTGTTCGAAGCCGAGCTTGTTTTGATGGATGAACCTTTAGGCGCACTCGATAAGCAACTGCGTGAGCATATGCAGTTTGAAATTAAGCGAATTGCAGAAAATCTTGGCATCACCGTGGTTTATGTGACTCATGACCAGACAGAAGCATTAACTATGTCGGATCGAGTCGCAGTATTCAATGATGGGCGGATTCAGCAATTGGCACCACCAGCAGAATTATATGAATCTCCTGAAAATAGTTTTGTGGCGCAATTTATTGGCGAGAACAACACACTAGAAGGCGTGGTTAAAGAGATGTCGAATGGTTTGGCTCTAGTTCAGCTAAATGATGGAAACGTCATCGAATGTAACCCTGTCAATGTCACCAAAGCTGGTGAGAAGACGCGGGTGTCAATCCGACCTGAACGAGTTGAATTAGACAAAGCCCGAATGCGCCCTGGTGCACATAGGCTCAGGGCAGAAGTGCTCGAATTCATTTATATGGGTGACATGTTCCGTACCCGCCTGCAAGTCGCTGGCAATGACAATTTTATTGTTAAAACCCGTAACGCGCCGGATCAAGTTCGGCTAGAACCTGGTGCCCAGATTGATATTGGCTGGCTACCATCAGATTGCCGAGCTCTAGACGCGTAAATCTAAAATTACTAAGTACGTCCCATAAGGGACGTAGCTTATATAAGAATCTTTTGTTCTGTCCGTAACATAGATTCTACTAATAAAAAACGGGCTACTTTGGGAGTATGAAATGAAATTCACTAAAACAGTTCTAGTGACGGTGGCTCTATCGCTACCTGCTGGATTGGCACTTGCAGGCTCGCATGAGGAAATGACTATCGTTTCTTGGGGCGGAGCCTATTCTAAATCACAACTAAAAGCTTACCATGAGCCCTATTCGGCAAAAACTGGCGTCACTATTATTAATGACGAGAGTTCTGGCACCGCAGTAGCAAAATTGCGTGCTATGAACGAAGCTGGCAACCTAACTTGGGATCTAGTTGATGTTGAAGCTGGTCCGGCGATGCAGCTTTGCGACGAAGGTCTTGCAATGGAGATCGATCATGATTCCATGCTAGCCTCTGCGCCAGATGGTACCTCTGCTTCAGACGATTTTGGTTCTTTTATCGTGTCGCCTTGCTTTATCCCACAGATTGTTTATTCCTATACTGTAGGTTTCCGCAATGACATGGTTGGAAGTACCCCACCAACTAGTATCTGTGCAATCTTTGATACAAAAGCTTATCCTGGCAAACGTTCATTGAAGAAAGGCGCGCTTTCCAACATGGAATGGGCCCTTTTGTGTGATGGTGTTGCCAAGGCAGATATCTATCCTACTTTAGAAACAGAAGCTGGTCAGGATCAAGCTCTTGCGAAACTTGATACCATCAAAGATGATGTGATCTGGTGGTCTGCAGGTGCTGACACGCCGCAATTATTAGCTGATGGTGAAGTCGTTATGGGTTCAACTTTTAATGGCCGTTTATTTGCTTTGATCGAAGAAGACAAGCAACCTGTTTCAATGCTTTGGGACGCACAGATTTATGACCTTGACGGCTGGATTATTCCAACTGGTCTTAGCCCTGAGCGTGAAGCACGAGCTTTGGACTATGTAAAGTTTGCAACCGACACGCAGCGTCTTGCAGATCAGTCTAAATGGATTAGTTATGGACCAACCCGCGCGTCTTCAGCTCCCTTGGTTGATAAGCATGCAGAGTTGGGTATTGCCATGGCACCTCATATGCCGACTGATCCTGCCAACTCGAAAAATACGTTCCTCATGAACTATGCTTTCTGGGCAGATTATAAGGACGATATTGAGTCGAAGTTTCAAGCTTGGCTTGCAAAGTAAGACAATCTAAAATGTAAAAAGGGCCTTGGTTGGCCCTTTTTTTTAATCAGACAATTCAAAATGCAAAAGAGCTACGATTGGCCCTTTTGCATTTTAAATTAGTTGGCTTTATAGAACTCTGAGCTAGTGATGGGAACGACATGATTGATAATAACGCAACCGGCGCTTTGATGACCGTGGATGGAAAACCACTTAAGCAAAGTTTGGCTTCGGCATTAAAGCGGCAAAAAATTCGGGCGCTGCTCCTGATATCACCACTACTCATCTTTGTTTTAATTACATTTCTTTTCCCGATAGGATCTATGCTCTTTCGCTCGGTAGAAAACAACATTGTAGTGGAAATATTACCAGAGACTGTGGCCGCCCTAGCGACTTGGAATGGGAAATCGGGTGAACTGCCAAATGAATCTGTTTATGCAGCTTTTGCTGGAGACATTCAGCGCGCAGCAAAAAACAAAAGCCACACAAGGGTTGGGCTTCGATTGAATTATGAAAAATCTGGTAGTGCTTCCCTCTTCAAGAAAACTGCGCGAAAAGCAAAAAAGTGGGATCTTGAGGCTGACGCGCCATTTAAAGAAAAATTGATAGCCGTGCATAAAAGCTGGGGCGAGGTTGAGATATGGCAAACACTTAAAACACATAGTTCAACTTATACTGCTGGCTATTTTTTTAATGCAGTGGATATGCGTAAAACCCTACATGGCCCAGAATTTCAGCCTGAAAATAAGCAGATTTTGATTAAACTGTTTCAACGTACACTGATTATGTCTCTGATGATTACGGTGGCCTGTATTTTATTGGGGTATCCAGTGGCGTGGTTGCTTGCTAATCTGCCCAGAAGTCAATCCAACTTGTTAATGATTCTCGTCCTATTACCATTCTGGACCTCTTTGCTGGTAAGAACCTCAGCATGGAAAGTCATGCTGCAACAGCAAGGAGTGATCAACGACCTTTTTGTTGCGCTAGGAATAATTGAAGAATCAGGCAGGTTAGTGATGATCAACAATCAGTTTGGTACGATTATTGCGATGACGCATATTTTGTTGCCGTTTATGATCCTGCCCATGTATTCAGTGATGCAAACGATACAACCAACCTACCTACAAGCAGCAAAATCTCTTGGTGCAACTAATTGGACAGCATTTTGGAGAGTTTACTTTCCACAATCAGTGCCTGGAATTGGGGCTGGATCTATCTTAGTTTTCATACTATCGATCGGCTACTATATTACTCCAGAAATTGTTGGTGGTAACAAAGGCGTCTTTATTTCTAACAGAATTGCCTACCATATTTTCCAATCAATGAATTGGGGACTCGCTGCAGCACTTGGAGCCATTTTACTTGCGGTAGTGTTAATACTCTACTGGGCTTATGACAAAATTGTTGGCATCGATAACGTAAAGTTGGGGGGCTAAGATTATGGACAACTTTTCTCAAGGTGCAAGACAGCCAATGTCTTTTGTATTATCAGTCATGGGGCTGATGGGGGCCTTTATTGGTCTATTTGTTGGTCCAGCATTTGGATCTGCTCTAATTGGGATGATTTTCGGTGCAGTAATCTTAGTAATGCTCAGTTATGTTATTACTGTTACTGAATATCTTAAGCCAAAATCTGTGCGCTTGCTTTTGCCTTTACTTTTGGCTGCCTTAGGTTTTTTATTCTTGGGCCTGGTTGGCAGCATTTTTGGAGCCCTAACTGGGTGGTTTTTAGGGTGGTTTTTTTACTGGATTTATGAAGGTGGTTATCGCGTCAAATTGCACTCTTATTTAACCTCAAATCAGGTACTATGGCACTACAGCTTTAGGGTGATTTGTGGGCTAATCTTTATATTTTTGATTACGCCTATTCTCGTTGTGATACCCCTGTCTTTCAATGCGCAGAATTACTTCACCTTTACTACTGAAATGCTGCAATTTGATCCCGCAGGTTATTCTCTCAAGCACTATCAAGATTTCTTCAATAATGATGAGTGGCAACGCTCGTTCTGGAACTCATTAATTATTGCGCCAATTGCGACAATTATCTCTGTTTCTCTAGGAACACTGGCAGCGATTGGACTAAGTCAAAGTCATGTGCCCGCCAAGCGTGCCATTATGGCGATTTTGATTTCGCCTATGATTGTGCCCCTCATTATTTCAGCAACCGGTATGTTTTTCTTTTACTCTTCTATGGGTAATTTTATGGAAGATACTTTGGGCATGGACAAGAATTTTGTTGGTTACGTCAAGGTTGTGTTAGCACATGCCGTTTTAGGAATTCCATTTGTCATTATTACAGTGACGGCAACCCTTGTCGGTTTTGACTCCTCGTTGACCCGTGCAGCAGCCAATATGGGTGCAAACCCAGTAACCACGTTTTTCCGCGTGCAGATGCCGCTGATCTTTCCAGGTGTTGTGTCTGGTGGTCTCTTCGCCTTTATAACGTCCTTTGACGAAGTTGTCGTGGTAATGTTCATTGGGTCTGCCAGTCAAAAGACGCTTCCGTGGCAGATGTTCATAGGTCTGCGTGAACAAATCAGTCCAACTATTCTCGCAGTGGCAACCATCCTTGTCTGTATTTCAGTCGCCTTGTTGATGACCCTTGAATTGTTGCGGCGGCGCTCGGAACGGTTGCGGGGGATAACTCCAGGCTAGCGCGCCTTTCTGGGTCATACCTATAGCTCAACCTTTGATTTTTTGTGATTGGCTGACGCCATTTGGTGTCAGCATTCAAAGGTCAAATCGAACTGGGTTACATGGATGAGGGTCACCGCTGATTATGTTACTCTGCTGACATACTCCTTGCATCCGTTCAGCACCAACAAAAAGTCATGTACCACCCAATCCCCAATAATATCTATAAACCCATATGTAATTTAAATTCTTGCGTAAATTTTACCTACGCTCTTTGCAGTGGTAAGCATAATGGTGGTCATATATGCCGTGTTATTGACAGAGCTCAAAATATTGCAACGCCATACTGAAAAACGTCTTTGCATTTATCCAGGTTAAGATATACGCTCTCAAAAAGGTTACTATGGCCGATTTTCTGGGAGTCTTAACATTATAGGCGCGTGTAACAGGGATCCTTTTCTGCAGACGTTCAGTCTGATGGGCTGTAGATCGAAGATGCTGATCTCTCAAATCTATCTGATGATCAAAAATTAATGTAGCGTCTAATAAAATTACCCATTAATATTATGCACCTTTAGCTCTTTCAGAGTTTAATGTGCACCATCAACGCAACCTTATTCGTATGTAGCTTGTTAGTAAAAACCATTGAAAAGGTATAGTTATGAAAAAATTCAACCAACCCATCGGTGGAAACGATATGCCTCGTTTTGGAGGTATTGCTACCATGATGCGATTACCCCACGTACCTAACGCAAAGGATCTTGATGTTGCTTTTGTTGGCGTCCCCTTCGACATTGGCACATCAAACCGTTCAGGAGCCAGATTTGGGCCGAGACAAATTCGCAGTGAATCCTGTTTAATTCGACCCTACAACATGGCGACTCGCGCTGCACCATTTGATTCATTACAAGTCGCTGATATTGGTGACGTTGCCATTAATACTTTCAATATCGACAAGTCGATGGCCATTATTGAATCGGCCTACGATGATATTCTTGCACAGCATTGCAAACCACTCACGATGGGAGGTGATCATACGATTGCCCTACCAATTCTGCGCTCGATTGCCAAAAAATATGGGCCTGTAGGAATCGTCCATGTCGATGCCCATGCCGATATCAATGATACAATGTTTGGAGAGCGTATAGCGCACGGTACTCCATTTCGCCGCGCCATTGAAGAAAAACTAGTCGATCCCAAACGAATGGTACAAATTGGCCTTCGTGCGACCGGATATGCAGCAGACGACTTTGATTGGCCCCGCGAGCAGGGCGTGCGGGTCGTTCCAGCCGAGGACTGCTGGTATAAATCACTCAAACCATTAATGTCTGAAGTTCGAGAACAGCTGGGTGTCGGGCCAGTTTATATCACCTTTGATATTGATGGACTGGATCCAGCTTATGCGGCTGGCACAGGAACGCCCGAAATTGGAGGCTTGAGCATTCATCAGGGGCTGGAGATTATTCGTGGGTGTCGTGGACTTGAAGTCGTGGGTGGTGATTTAGTTGAAGTAGCACCCGCTTATGATACGACCGGGAATACAGCACTGACGGCCGCTAATTTATTGTTTGAGATGCTTTGTGTATTTCCAGGCGTGAAGTATCGGGTATAAAGCTAACCATTATTCTGCCTTAAGAAACCTTTTTTTATCCCATTTTTAGGATCTAGTCAGCATGAGTTCACCCTTACATATTGGTCTATTGCTGTGCCATACCTTCGAACCCATTCTCGAACAGGTAGGCGGACTCAACTACCCTGCCATTTTTAGAAAACAATTTCTGGCCATAGACCATAATATTAGATTTACTGACTTTAAAGCCTATGCAGGTGAGTTGCCTAATAATGTAGATCAGTGTGATGTTTGGTTAATAAATGGCAGTCCTGCAGGGGTGTATGAAGACATTGAATGGATTCACCAATTGAGTGACTTTATTAAACAACTGGATAAAGTACAAAAGCCAACATTTGGCATCTGCTTTGGCCATCAACTCATGGCCCAAGTACTGGGTGGAAAAGTGGCCCTTAGTCGCAAAGGATGGGGCATTGGCGCTTCGCACAATAAGGTGGTGGGGCATGCCTCATTTATGCAACCTAAGGCCGCAATGATTAATGTGATGGTATTTCACCAAGATCAAGTAGAACAACTCCCAAAAGGCGCCAAAGTGCTCGCCAGCAGTGATTTTTGCCCCAACTATATGGTGCAATATAGCCCCCATATGCTAAGTATTCAGGGTCATCCTGAATTTAACACCCAAATGGTAGAGGGCGTACTTTCTGCCCCCAGTTTTGATGATCGCCCTACTGTTCGGGCCCAAGGTATGGCCAATAGTGCGGGCACACCAGATACCCGACTACTATTTCAGTGGATTGTTAACTTCTATCATCAGGCTACCAGCCTTGTTAAGGCTGATTAAAATTCACTAAGCACTCGGTGAATAGGGTTAACGAATTTCAAAGGTTAGGCTGCCCCAATAGCTTTCCCAGTCGATGTTAGGTTGTTCAGACCGAATCATTTCAACCGTATGAAGTAACCAAATGCCACTATGCGCTAAAGGAATAGTGGCATAACCCAGCGCGTCAGTGCGCAAACTGAATTCAAAAGTAGGTTTGTTTTTTATTTTCCCATGCAGTAATAAATTTGCTGCTGGTTTTTGGTTAAAGGTCAGTTGGACGCGCAACTCATCTCCCTTTAAAAGCTCATAAGGGTTTTGCAGTGGGTTTATATTAAGTGGGTATTTAAAATCATGGTTATAAAAATTATATTGGCTTTTATCACCAATCTTAATTAATGCCTTAACGTTACGATAATAAATCTCAAGGCCATTTTTTTCACTCTCATTAAGTTGCTTGCGGCGTTTTATAATTTTTTCTAAGCCTTCATTTTTTAAGTAATCAGTGAATTTTTCTGGCTCTAAATTAACGGATTTCTTTGTACTTTCATAACCAATTGCATAGATACCAGGTGCTTTAATGTTTACATACCCTGCTGGATCACGTCCCAATTCACCCTCAACAGCTTGCAGCCCATCACCTGTGATGACGTCAAAGTGTCGATACCAAACAGGAATATTAGGCAGCAATTGACCATCCATTTGTTGGCCAACATTAATGGTAATTTCTGTCGTGCGATCAATTTTTTGATAGAATGGTAAGGCCTCTAACCAAAATTCGTGAGCCCGGATAACCGTGCTACTGGTCAGAAGAATGCTAAAAAATAAAAAGGTTACAGGTTTCATGGTTTTTTTTCGATTAATGTTAGTAATGTTAAGCCTATGGCCGTTGGCTCAAAGTGCTGATGCTCATCAATTGCGCCCTGCGATAGTGAACTTAGAGTTTACCCAAAACGGTTCGGTAAAGGTACACATTCAAACCAATATAGAAAGCCTTATTGCAGGCATTGATTCAAGCCATGACGATACGGATGACGCACCCCAAACTGAACTTTACAACCAGCTAAGGGCTTTGTCATCAAAGCAATTAACCCGAGAATTTAAATTGCTTGAAGAGTCTATTATTTCTCAGCTTTATTTGGCGTTTGATGGGGTAAAGAGTGATTTATCGCTGGTTAGACTCGACATTCCTGTGATTGGAAATTTAGATAAGTCCCGCTTATCTGATCTTCATTTGTTGGCGTTTATACCTAACCCAAGTGACTCTGATAAACCAAAGGTTACTTGGCAGTACCCAAAAAATTTTGGTAACAATGTAGCCCACTTTTATTATGATAAAACGCCACAGGAGAAAACATCTCACTGGTTAACCGATGGCTTAATGAGCCCGCCTTTTGAATTAAATGCATCTTATACCCCCAAGCCGTTTACCCAAGTGGCTACAGAATATACTGTTTTAGGTTTTGAGCATATCGTGCCCAAAGGCATAGATCATATTTTATTTGTCTTAGGGCTATTTTTACTCAGCGTAAAACTGCGCCCTTTATTGTTACAAGTCACCGCATTTACTTTGGCCCACAGCATTACGTTAGGCTTAACGATTTATGGCGTTATTAGTCTCTCACCCAGTGTCGTTGAGCCCCTGATTGCCTTATCCATTGTTGCTGTGGGTATTGAGAACATGTTTGTTCAAACGGTCAAAATAAGGCGCGTCGTGGTGGTCTTTTTGTTTGGCTTATTGCATGGCATGGGCTTTGCTGGGGTGTTATCGCAGCTTGGGTTGCCGGAGTCAGATTTCGCAACAGCGTTGGTGTTTTTTAACATTGGCGTGGAAGCCGGGCAACTATTGGTTATTGCTGTAGCCTTTTTGTGTGTCTTTTGGTTACTCAAAAAGCAACAGCTTTATCGCCAATGGGTGGTCATCCCTGTCTCAGCGCTCATTTCTTTGATTGGTCTTTATTGGACCTATGAGCGCCTCTTTCTTTAGGTAAACTATTCGCTGTAGTTAAACTACTCACTGTGGTTAAAACTGATGACTTTAGGTCACACTGATAGAGACCTAATTGAAGATATTTTAATTTGGGCTGTTTTAGTTTGACATAATTTAATGAGGTCTAAATGATTTAGATCTAAGATGCTAAGTGAACACCCAACATAATAAGTAAGACTAGGTTCGCTGCATAACCCACAATAAAAAAATAACTACGAGGGCTTGGGTTTGCTTCTGTTGCAACCACATAATACAACGCCATATGTAAGATCCGCGCGATAGCATAAACCCAGACCAAAATACCCAACCAGAAAGCATCCATACCCGCTAACATACCCAGTAAAGCTGGCCCAAACATCATTAATAAGTTTTCGTGAGAGTTTAAAAAA
>Ga0233426_10001123_pt1 | contig 25580 bp, 24 predicted proteins | sample SI_118_April2016_6_FD_179875 | JGI IMG/M metagenome (GOLD analysis project Ga0233426, IMG submission 179875) | Seawater microbial communities from Saanich Inlet, British Columbia, Canada - SI_118_April2016_10_MG | ecosystem: Environmental > Aquatic > Marine > Inlet | place: Canada: British...
CGATAAGTTTAGCTGCATGCTTTGTTAAGTATACACTTCTTACTTTTCTTCATTTACCACGTACAGCAAATTCTCTTCTTTTAAGATTTATATCTTTTTTATTAAGATTCGTTAATTCAGATATTCTGAGTCATGTTGAATAAATACATTCCATTATGGCTAAGTCACGAGTTCATATGATTGTATTTATATCTGGTGTTTCAAATAAACGTTGTAATTCTTCTTCTGTGAGAAATTCAACTTGTCTGTCATCAGCTTTAATAAGATCAATTGCTGTAGCAGAGAGACTTTTAAATCATTTTTTTTCTAAATATTTTAAAAAACTTCTCAGTGTTATCATATAAGCATTTGCAGTTTTAATACTGAGTATTTTCTTAGCAGTTTTATGAACATAAGTACGAAATCAGTCGGCTAATACTAAATCTATTTTTTCTACTGAGTATTCATAAGAATCTAAATTTTTATCTTCTAAATATTCTCAAAATTTTCTTAAGTGACGATCATATTGTTCAATAGTTCTAGGAGATTTATTTTTTATAACCTCTAAATAGTCTAGGAAATTATTATGTGATTCATGAAAATTCATAGATTTTATTATAAAAAAATAATATTTATTATGTTAACCAGTATAATAAAAAAATGAGAAATATAAAGTTTAATTATATAAAAAACTCTATGAATATACATAGAGTTTTTTATATAATTATTTCAGCTTCTCATTCTGTAATAAGTATTGAGTGTTCATACTGGCATCCAAGACTTCCATCTGCGATAAAGAGTTCAAAACCTCATTCATCAAATATTTCTCAACTAGTTTCTCATATAAGAGGTTCGATTGCTACTGTCATACCAGCTTTAAGTTTCATTCAAGTTCCGGGAGTTCCATAGTTATAAATATATGGTTCTTCGTGAACTTTTTTTCATATACCATGACCAGAAAGATCACGAACAACATGAAATCATCCATCTTCTACTACTTTTTGAACAGCAGCTCAGATATCACCAATTGTATTTCATGCACGAGCCTGAGCTATACCAGCATATAATGCTTTTTTATTTACTTCTACCATACGTGCTCAAACTGGATTTTTATCATCTCAACCAATTACAAAAGTAATTCAAGAATCTGTATAAATACCTAAAATTTTATCCTTTATTCAAAAATCAAAATTTACTAAATCTCAAGCTTTGAAAACCATATCTGCTGTAGGTACACCATGCGCAATTACATCATTTACACTGATACAAATATTAGCAGGAAAACCATATTGACCACGGAATCCACATAATACTCATGCTTCACGTGCCATTTTTCCACATAATTGGTCAATTTCTGCTCAAGTTGTTCCAGGTACAACAATTTCACGAATTTTATCTAATATAGCTTTATGTATTTTAGCATTTCTTCTCATTTGATCTAATTCTCTTGGAGTTAGATGTTTAGGTAATTTTCTTCACATTTTTATTATTTTTTATTAATTATTTAGTTTTTACAGTTTCATTTTCATTTTCATTGAGAATCACAGTTTTTTGTTGCAAACTTTGCAGCATCTCTTAATATTTCACTACTATCTTCAATGTTTTTATGCATCTTTATAATATTTAATATAACTTTACTCGTAGCGTAACTATCAATTGCAGCAAAATTATTATGCAGATTATAAGTAATATCTAAACGTTTTTCAATACGTCCAGTAAGTGCTACTTTTTCTTCTTCAGTACTAAAATTTTCAATTCATACAACTGCTTTTTTATTTTGAGCTAGAGTATCATATTTTCAGAATAAATTCTCAGTTGCTTTATTGTACGCGTTTGCAATTTTAATTCAAGCTTTAAATATTTGATCAAAAGAACCTTCTATAAAATTATTATCAATATTACTTACATTTGGATTATTAAATTCTCTTAAATTTTGCTCTAACGTCGCAGCCATGTTTGCAGGAACTCATTGACGAGCTAATTCTTTTCTTAATAATTCAACCTCTTTATCTTCTTTTTCTTTAGCTGTACCTGCTCAAACTAATAGTTTCCAAGCTTCTCTCCATTTTTCAATCCCATCATTTCATTCTTCAAAATTTTTGGTAATCTTATCAATAGATTCTTGCATTCTTGCTCAGAATTCATCTTCTGAATTACCGCATGTTTCTATAGTAGTTTTTCAATAATTAGCTTCAAGATCATCAATGAAAGCCTTACTATCTTGATTAGTTAATATGAAATTTCAATCGTGCTCGACAGTAGGTTCTGTAACTATTTGTTTATAGAGAATAGTTATTCTAATATGATTTTGAATTATATCTTCTAATGCAGATACAGCATTTTTTCAATTTAAATCACAGTTTTTTATATCTTTAGTACAGATATTATTTAGTTTTTTATTCGAGTAACCTCTTTTTACAGTAGACTTTAAATATTTTTTTAATCAATTAGTTTCATTTTCTAGTAACTGTAGATCCCTACTAATTGGTTGAGGTATATTGTTAAACATAGGAAATATGAGATAATAGCTGTAATCAGTAAAATATCCATCCCAGTTGATAATTTCATTAAAAATACGAGAAATATCATTTCAGGTATTATTTAGTTTACTTTGTTCTGGTCTCACTGATCATAACTCTTTATTTATATTTGTTACTACTTTTCTTACATTTTTTATATAGTCAGTGATTGATTCTGCTGTATCTTCGATTGGGCATGATGAAACTTTTGCCTCAGTAGCTCAAACTTGAGTACTTAAGGAAAATAGGAAGAATATTCAGATTATGAGGAATAATTTTCTCATGTAATTATTAATAATATTAAAATATCTTATTGTGTTGGGATTTTATCCATTGCTTTCATTATATCTAACCAAGTTTGAGAGTGATTTCTTATAGCAACGGTAAAATTATTTAACTCTATAAACTGATCTCAAAAATCACCTAGTGTTTCATATGTTCATTTTTTATAGATATTTTGTGATATTAAATCAGCTTGATTTGATTTAATATTTAAATATTTTTTTAGTTCTTGGTGTTTTTCTGATGCAGACTGTATACCCAACTCTCAGCTATTTAATAATGTCTTATATTCTTTTTCCTGATCTTCAAATACTACTATATCATTTCTACGTTGATAGTCTAGGTTATACGCTTTATAATATTTTTCTAGTAAAGTAGAAGATTTAAACTCATTGGAACCTTCTTTGTTTTCATCTTCGATAGATAAAATTGGAACTGGTTTTGTTTGTATTTGAAAGCTCATATGAAATAAATCTGCAAGATTTAAGTTTTTAAATGCTAATTCAAAATTTTGAGTAGTCATTTGCGCTGGAAGAAGAGATGAATTTGCAAATTTCCTTAAATGCTTATTTGAACGGTCAAGTAAATATTCAATAGTAATATTATCTCATCATCACAACAGCTGTTGTTGATTTACTTGAAAATCAACCATTATACAGAAGAAATCAGAACATGGCCAACCAGCATTATCATTCACTTTTTTATAATTTCCGGTAATATCTTCAGGTTCGTTTTTTATAGCAGGACTAGTTGAATTATTATCTTGAGTATTTAAAGAAGTTGATTCTTCAGTAGTTGTAATTAAAACATCTGGTATATTTCATACAGTATCATTATTTTGAATTAGACTATCTAAAAATAATCATCCAAAACCATGGTCAGAGTTTTCTTCTAGACAAGCGTATTGATTGCTATATTCTGTATTGAAATCTCACAAATAAGTAATAGTATTTCATCAATTACCTTGATTTGAATAAGCTATTTCATCTCAATTACTTTCTTTTATTACATCAGGATCTACAGTATTGATTTCTAATTCAGTCTTTTTCTTATTTATTATCTTATCAAAGGACTCTTTCATATTTTCATATTCAACTCATTGATACTCACTTTTACTAGCAAATATAATTGCATCAATTTTTTCTAAATCATCAATTAAATCAAAGCTTGAATTCTCAGTTATTCCATCACTATATAATCAAATAGATCATATTTTTTGCATTTGTGAAGACTTTTCACTAGCTAATAAAAGGGAAGTATTATAGTGGTCTGTAATTACTTCTTTTACTAAAGATAGTGTTGCTATATCTATACTGTTATCACTTGATTTGCAACTGTCTCATATTTTTTTATATAGTAGAGTTGTATCTCACTTTACTATTGCCTCAATATGACTCGGGGCTAAATCTCATTTGATACAATCTGTGATAGGTTCATCAGATGTAAAACTAAATTTAAGAGCAATAAGGTTATTTACTTTATCTTTTATTGTCTTGTCTGTTCCTGATAATTCATATTCAAAATTTTTACTTTCTAGTTCAGTATATCATTCATCTAAAATATTATATAAGTTCAACCCAGTTTCTTCTCCTAAAAAAGCATGAGAAATTCATCCCATGGTATAAAATCAGAGTATGAAAAATGTGAATAATTTATAAATATTTTTCATGTAAAAATATCGTTTAGAAAAGTTTTAATTTACTAGTTTCAGTATACAATAAACTGAGTAAAAAACAAAATAAAAATATATAAAAAAAGAATAAAATAATATAATAATTATTTTATTCTTTTTTTGATTTTTATTTTACAATTAACTCATTTTTTTCTACTGTGATTGTGAAATCTTTTACAAGTGATGACATAATAACTTTTTCTGCAATTACATCTTCTATTTGATCTGTGATAAATCTTCTGATTTCTCTCGCTCAGAAATCTGGATTATAGACAGTTTTTGCAATAAAATTAATAACTTTATTATCAAAACTAAGACTATAATTCATTTTTTCAAGACGTGTAACTAAGTTAGACAATTGAAATTTAACAATTTTTTTGATATTAATTTTATCAAGTGGATTAAATACAATAACTTTATCTATTCTGTTTACAAACTCAGGAGAGAAATAATCTGTTAAATTATCTTTTATTTTTTGACTCGCTTTTTTATAATCTTCAAGAATATTTTCTTCAACATTTTCCTCCATATCAAATCAGATACTATTTGCTTTTTCAGTAAATTCATCTTGTCAGATATTTGAAGTCATGATGATTATTGTATTTTTGAAGTTTATTTTTCTTCATTTATTATCTGTTAATACTCAATCTTCTAATATTTGAAGTAATAAATTATATACTTCAAAATCACCTTTTTCTATTTCATCAAATAATACTACACTGTAAGGTTTTTTTCTGACTTTTTCTGTAAGCATACCACCTTCTTCATATCATACATACCCAGCACTTGATCAAATAAGTTTATTTACTGATGTTTTATCAGAGTATTCACTCATATCAATTTTAATAAGAGCATCTTTGTCATCATAAAATTCAGAAGCTAATACTTTCACCAGTTCAGTTTTTCAAACACCTGTAGGTCATAAGAATAAGAAACTACCAAGTGGTCTATTTGGATTTCAAATACCAGTTTTACTCCTCATAATAGATTTAACAATTTTTTCAATTGCTTCATCTTGCCCCATAATAGATTTTTTAATATCTCTAGGAAGATTTTTTAACCTATCAATTTCTCATTTATTTAAATTTGAGATAGGTATTCCAGTAGACATATGTAGTACTTTTTGAACATCCTCAGCAGTTACATTTAATCTTTTTTCTTTTGGAATAGTAAATTTTTGTTTTAATTCTTGTATTTGAGTTTCTAACACGGCTTGTTCTTCTTTAAGTTTAGATGCTTTTTTATATGATTGAGCAATAACTGCTTGTTCTATGTTATTACCAATATTTGCAATTTTTTCTTTTAATTTTTTAGTTTCAGTTTCATCGAAATTATATTTCATCGATTTAATACTACAAGCTTCATCTATAAGATCAATAGCTTTATCTGGTAAATATCTATCAGTTATATAACGTATAGAATAATCTACAGCAGTTAATACAGCATCTTCAGTAATATTTAAGTTATGATATTCTTCAAAAGAATCTTTTATTCATAGTATAATCTCATTTGCTATTTCTTTGTTAGGTTCATCAACAACTATTTTTTGAAATCTTCTTTCTAATGCAGAATCTTTTTCGATATATTTTTGATATTCATTGTGAGTAGTTGCTCAGATAATTCTTATTTTACCTCTTCCCATTGCTGGTTTAAGTATATTTGAAGCATCTAGAGTTCATTCTCATCCACCAGCACCAATAATAGTATGAATTTCATCAATAAATAGAATTATTTCGTTTTCTACTTTTGATGCCTCATCAATAACTTGTTTTATTCTTGATTCAAATTCACCTCTATATTTTGTCCCAGCTATAAGTGAAGACATATCCAGAGATAAAATTCTTTTATCTTTCATTGAAAATGGAACATTTCATTGAGATATTCTTAACGCTAATCATTCAGCAATTGCAGTTTTCCCAACACCAGGTTCTCAAACAAGAGCAGGATTATTTTTTGTTTTTCTATTTAAAATAGCAATCAGTCTTTCTATTTCAGGATCTCTTCCTAATACTTTATCAATTTTCCCATCATGAGCTTCTTGTGTAAGGTCTGTTGAGAAAAAATCTAGAGCTGGAGTTGTAGAATCTTCCTTTTTTGTAGAAGATGATTGAGGTTTATTTGCATCAAATGGTGTTGCATTTTCTTCTGGATTTCATCCGTTTTCACCAAATAGGTTATTCGTAAGAGCTCAAAGTAATTGATCTATCGTTTCATCTCAAGTACCAGATCCAGCTGTTGCAGTTGGAGTTGTGTTTCATGTAATAGGAGGAGTATTTTGAGATATTCCATCTACAGAACCAATATTATTAAGATCAACAAGATTTTTTTCTATATCTGTAGCTGTAATTCCAATATAATCTAAAAAGCTTACTAACCATGAGTCATTTTTAATCATAGAAATCATAAAATCTTCCAAAGATGCTCTTTCTTTAGAAAAACCAGCAGCAATCTTTACACTTCATAAAATTACATTTTTAAGACGTGTATTCATTCCAGAATATACTCATTTTCTAACCTCAGGACTTTCATTAAATAATCCTTTATTGATTATTTCAATAGTAAGTTTTTCATTTATTCCATATAAACTACATATTTCTTTTAAACCACCTTGTGAATGTTTTACGATTTCTAAAAATATATCTTCAACAGATAATTCTTTAAGACCCATTTCTTTTATATTATTTTCAGAGTTTATTAGTGCTTTTTTGTATCAATCAGAAAAATTATTATACGACATTTCTTTAGTTTTTATATGATAATTATATATTCGTAGTTTAGGGACTTTAGTTTTCTTGTAAAGGAATTTTTTAAATTGATGTTAAAAAATATTTGTAAATTAATTTGAATATTGTATAATAATTTTGATTTATAAGATTAAAAATAAAAATATGTTTAACAAAAAATTCTTTTTACTGGCAGCAGGGTATATTGCATGAGGATTAGTATCATCTTTATATAACAAGAAAAAACCAATCGATTTAAAGCAAGAATTAAAAGAATGAAAAGAAGCTGGTGAATGAGAATTCAAAGTTTTACTAGCAAATTTCGTAGATACTCATAAAAATTTACTTTCAGATATTGAAAAAGAAATTTTAAGTGATAAAAATAAAGCTCTTTTTAATGAAAAAAAAGCACAACTTCTGGAAATTGCAGATTTGTATAAAGCAGAAGGGAATAGATTGTTAGCTGAAGTACAAATACAAGGAAAAGACTATATAGTAGAAGCTTCAGATAAATTACAAAAATTATATGAAGATAAAAAATGAGAACTAGAACTTGTAAAACAAGTTTCACCAGAAAAAATGACTGAACTAAAAGATAATTTACTAGAAGCTTACGAAGAAATTAAAACTAAAATGCAAGAAAAATGTAACGAAAAAGATAAAGAAGAAAACAAATAAAAAAACTCTCTAGTTATCTAGGGGTTTTTTGAGAATTCTATGAAAACAATTAAAGTATTATTGCTAAAAGTATAAAATTCCAACTGAATCAAAAAATAATTTAAGAGGAAAGTATATATGCAAAATATTTTAGTAAATATGTTTAATGCGGCTGAGTTATTGAAATATATAGATAGAATTAGAAATAAAAATTAGGAATGAACATGTAAATATTATATTTACATAAAAAAAATCAACTCAGTAGAGAAGGGCTTTTTTATTGTAATTTTATCTGTCAGATAAGCAAAGCTCCATTATATTTTTTGTTACCTGCTTAGAATTACTTATATATGTAATTTTAGTTTTTCATCATATATGTCTACCATTTTCATCTTTTTCATGCATTGAACCATCGGTTACTATCACAATATTTCAGTATCAAAATATATTTCATAATATTCAAAATCTTTGAGATTCTATAGATCTGATTTTATTTGCAGGGAGATCTTTGTTTTTACTATTAAAAAAACCAATTTGTTTAAAAGTATATACTCATCATTTGGTAACTAGTGTGAAATCAAATTTATAATCTAGATATGTCCTCACTAGGTAGTTGAGAAATAATAAAAGAAATAACATAATTATTCAAACTAGAGTCCAAGAAATAATAGTGTAATCTGCTAATAATACAATAGCTATATATCATAAGAATACAGCTATTGCAGTATATAATAATGAAGGAAATATTCATCTCATTACCCAAAATGCAAATGATCTTTCAATAAGCATTACATTTTCTTTTCAGTATTTACTTACTGCATCATTATATTCATTTTCTTTTCACTTAGAATCAAAGTCGTTAAATATTTTCATAAGTTTCTTATTAAAAATAGAATTCATTCTAATAGAAATAGTATGAAAAACTATGAGAATAGCAATATTATTATTCGTATAATAATGTAAGGATAATTTTTTTGACAAAATCTATAAATATATTAAAATCTTTTCACTGAGCTATAAAAAAACAAAGCTAGAATCAAAAATAATTTAAGAGAGGGCAAGATGAATAGTGATGAAGAGTTAAAAAAATTAGAAATAAACAGTAGTCAATTACGTACTTGCTTAAGATCGATTGATTCTGAAAGCTTGAAAGATTTATTAAATGAAGTAATTAATAGAAATCAGGAAATAATTGATTCTAAATCTAAAAATAATGATTCTTTAAATGAGAAAATCGAAATATTTAATGATGTTCCTGCAGGAATATATAAGTTTTTACAACAAGCTAAGATATATACATTTAAAGATTTACTTAAATATAGTGAGAATGATTTAGTAACAATGTTTGACTGTAGTGAAATTGTACTTAAAGAGATTTCTAAAGCATTACTTGAGAAAAACTTATTATATTTGAGAAAAAAATAAAAATAAAGAATATATACATATATTAAAACCCTGAGCATGGCTTCGGGATTTTTTTTTGTCTTATTTTTTAGAAAGAGTACTAAATCAGTAATCTTTTCTTGTATTTTTTCTAAATAAAACTAAAATATCTACAATACTTAATTATTTGGAAATATTTCTGAAAATCAAGTTTAGATTAATTATTAAAATAATACAAATATGACAATTCAATTACCAGCATTACCATATGGAATGGACGCTTTGGAACCACATATCTCGAAAGAAACTATGGAATATCATTATGGAAAACATCATCAAACATACGTAACGAAATTAAACGGATTAATTCCAGGTACTGAATTTGAAGGAAAAGATTTAGAAGATATTATTAAAACTTCAACTGCATGAGTATTTAATAATGCTGCTCAAATATGGAATCATACATTCTATTGGAACGGTTTCGCTCCAAATGCAGGAGGAAAGCCTACATGAGAACTACTTACTAAAATTGAAGAAGATTTTTGATCATTTGAAAAATTTGTTGAAGATTTCACTAATTCTTGTATTAATAATTTCGGTTCAGGATGGACTTGGTTAGTAAAAACTCCAGCTGGTAATTTAGAAATAATTAATACTTCTAATGCAGCTACTCCATTAACTACAGATAATATTCCACTACTTACTTGTGACGTATGGGAACATGCTTACTATATAGATTATAGAAATGCTAGACCAAATTATTTATCTGCTTTTTGGGAATTAATTAATTGGGATTTTGTTTCTAAAAATTTACAAAAATAAAAAAAGAAGTTTTTATAAAACTTCTTTTTTTATTTTGTTTTATAATACATTATATTACCTCGTAAATAGAATTATCTATCTTCACTTGACAGAGCCATTTAAATAAGCTATTCTCTGAGTACTTTTCTATATAAATATATAGTTATTTAATGTAAATAATAATATGAATAATAAAAAAAATAAAGCTTTTACTTTACCTGAATTAATAGTAGTAATTATTATTTTGTGAACTCTAGCAACAATTTGATTTATTAGTTATGACTGACATTCTTCTAATGCTAGAGATTCTAAAAGAATTTCAGATGTTACAAATTTAACGAAACAATTAGAGTTAATTAAAACAAAATGAGAAGATATTTTTAATTTTGTAGATAATGATATTTCAACTATTCAGGATAACATTCAAATATCAGGATATACATGATCAGTTCAATTAAACTGAAAATATTTAGCTTGAGATCCAAATTATATAAATTTAGAACTCTCATGAGATTCATTCAATGATCCTAAAACATGAGATTCTTATAAGATTTGAATTACTTCATTTTGAAAAAGGTATGAAGTTGCTGCTGCAATAGAAAATAGTGACGAATATACTATTTATACATCAGGTACTTGGTTCTCAAGAACATCTGAAGAAACAAGTGTAGAAAATGATAAAATTATTTGAAAAATATTTTATATGTCTGGTTCAACAAAAAATGATATTTTATTAGATGTAAATGATGTTGTTCGTGTTTGATCAGGTTCTACAAATACTTATATTATACAAAAAATTTATTTAGATAGAATAGTATTAGATAAAACTATTTTACCTACTTGAGAAAGTATTTTCTTGAATAATGATGAAACTCATCATCTTATTAAGAACTGGGAAACAGATTACTCTATAGAAGAAAATCAATGAAATTCTTTTATTCCTTATAATTTAAATACTCATTAATTTATATATAATACACGAAAGCTCATGTTATGCATGGGCTTTTTTTTGCATTTTTTTCAAAAATTTCTATTATTAATATATCATTATATTTTCAAGAAAAAATAAATATGGAATTGCTTCAAACAAGAGAAAAAATTGAATTATTGGAACAAGAAATTTGAAAAAAAATTATAGGTCAAAAAAAACTAATCAGAGATTTAATGATTGGATTATTTTCATGAGGTCATATTTTACTTGAGTGAGTTCCAGGTTTAGCAAAAACTTTGTGTGTAGAAACTCTTTCAAAAGTAGTTGATTTGGATTATAAAAGAATTCAATTTACACCAGATTTATTGCCAAGTGATTTAATCGGTTCTAAGGTATTTGTAAATTGAAAATTTTCAGTCAAAAAATGACCAATTTTTGCAAACCTAGTTTTAGCTGATGAAATAAATAGAGCACCATCAAAAGTACAATCAGCACTACTCGAAGCAATGGCTGAGAGACAAGTGACAATATGAGAAAATACGTATAAATTAGATGAGCCATTTATGGTTTTAGCAACTCAAAATCCTCTTGAACAATCAGGGACTTATTCTCTACCTGAGGCTCAATTAGATAGATTTTTATTAAAAACTATAGTAGAATATCCTACTCATTCAGAAGAATTAGAAATAATGAAACAATATTCTAATTCTAATGAAGTTAAGTTAGAAAAAATATTCTCAAAAGAAGAAGTATTATTATTAAGAAAAGAAATAGAAAACGTAAGTATTAGCGAAAATATTTACGAATATATAGCTGATTTAGTTTCTCTTACTCGTAATAAAGAATTTTCAGAAAAATATTTAGCTATTTGAGCTTCTCCAAGAGCATCTATAGCACTAGTAAAGTCAGCTAAAGTATTTGCCTTTTTAGAAGGGAGAGATTTTGTTTTACCTGAAGATATTAAAGAAATGTTATATCCAGTATTTAGACATAGAATTATACTTTCTTATGAACAAATAGCTGAATGAATGACTACAGATAAAGTGATAGATCAAATTTTACAAAATGTTACAGTAAAATAATATGTTAACAAAGAAACATAAAAATGTTTTACAACTCCAAACTAACAAATTTGTTGAAACTTTAATGGTAGGGAATTATAAAACACATTTTAAAAATACTGGTATAGAGTTTGCAGATTTTCGTGAATATCAAGATTCAGATGATGCGAAAAATATCGATTGGATTACTTCATCAAAAGTTGGTAAAGCAATGATGAAGCTTTTTGATGAACAAAGGGAATTAGACGTCTATTTTCTTCCATTCTTTTGAGAAGATCTAAACTTAACTTTCAACGGAAAAGATAAAAGAGAGATATTTGAAGAAATATTATATATTCTTTGAATATCTACTATCAAAGAGCAAAACAAGTTTTGATCAGTTTATTATGATAATAAAAAAATAAACATATTTCCATTAGGGAAATCAAATGCACATTTTCATGATTTTTTTAACAAAATAGAGAATAATAATTTTTATCAAGATCAAATTATTCTGAACATATCTCAAGATAAATGAAATATTATTGGAAATACTATTTCTGATAAATTGAAATATTTCAATAGTCTGAAAATAAAAAATAATTTAGTATTTTTATTTACCTCAGATTTAGAAATAGATAATAAACAACTAAAAATAGCTGCTTTGAAAAATGATCTGATTATATGTAATGTATTTCATTCATTTGAAAACAGCCTTGAGGGAAATTGAATAGTGTGATTAAAATTAGGCTGAAAAGAAATATTTATTGACCTAGATAATAAAAAGAAAAAACAAGAATTTCAAAAATTGAGAAAACAAAAAGTAATAGATTTTAGGAAAAAAATACTAAAATCTTGAGCAAAATATTTATATTTTGATGAAAAAGTAAATATATTCTGAGAATTAAATAAATTTTTTAATAACAGATAATATTTTCAATTATATATAAATCAAGAAAATATTAGTATTTATTAAAAAATAAGTATTAAGAAAATTAATAATTAAATAAACCTAATAAATGAAAAAAATAATATTATTTTTCATAATCTGAATTCTAAATATCTCTTCAGTATTAGCTGAAAGTAGTATATCTTTAACTACAGATAAAAATAATTTTGAATTACTTGAAAATATCAGAATTAATATTGTAGTGGAAACAGATAATCAAGAGGAAATCGAAATATTAGATATAGATGGATTATATCCACTTGATGAACTATCAACATCGTTAAGTAAAAGAGTACAAATTATTAACTGAGAGACTGTATCACAACAATTATTACTTCTCTTTTATAAAACAAAAATAGAGTGAGAGTTTATCATATGACCTGTAAATGCTAAAGTTTGAGATAAAATTATATCATCAGGATCTGTTAAAATTTATATCTGAAAAGAAAATTTTAATAATGATGATAATTTATCATGAGAAGAAACTAAAATAATAGAAGATGTTACAAATACGAAAAAAATAGAAGAAAGAAAACCAGAAGTACAAACAGAAAATATAAAAACAGAAAATAATACTGAAAATAAAAATAAGCAAAATATTGATAATTCAAAAATAACTGAAATAAAAACAACAGACACTATATCAGATATGACAGATATTCATGATGTAAAAAACTTAGATATAACTATAGATAAATTAAAATATAATCTTGTTGTTACATTATTATTACTTATATTATGATTTTACATTATATATATAATATTAAAAAAATTATCATTATTTAATGAGAATAGAAAGAAACGTATATTAGATGAACAAAAGAGGTTAGAATATATTAAACAAGAAAAGAGTAATATATATAAAGATATATTATCTTTATCAGAAGATATGGAAAATATATGAAAAGATGAATTTTATGCAGATCTTAATTATTTATTTCGTAGATATTTTGTGTATATATGAGTAAACAACGCATATAATATGACACTAAAAGAATTACAAAATAAAAAAATAGAAACAAAAATATTTGATCTATTTTCAAAGAGTTATATGTATGAATTTTCACTAGAAGAAGATAGTATATCAAAAAGAAAACAAATTGTTATGAACTTTATGATTTATCTAAAAAAATAAAACCATTTCCTTAACCTCTCATAAGGGTAAGAGGAATATAAAGAATATTAAACTAAAAATATATGTTTCAATTTCTACAACCAAATATTTTGTTTTTATTAATACCAATAATAGTATTGGTAATATTTTTGTATTTCCAGACAAAAAAATCTCTTAATTTTTGATGATTACAAGATATATTTCATATTTATAATTCAGGAAGTTTTTCATATAAAATATATTATATATTAATCTTTCTTATTTTCAGTATTTCAATATGAGTTATAGCTCAACCTGTAATTAAAAACACTGAAGAAAAAATAAAGAAAAATGGTATAGATATTATGTTAGTTTTAGATGTATCATTTTCTATGACTGCTGAAGATTTGAAGCCGAATAGATTAGATGCAGCTAAAGAAATAATTGATAATTTCTTAAAAAAATTAAAAAATGATAGAGTATGATTTGTAGTATTTGCATGAAAACCATTTACATCACTTCCATTAAATTTTGATTATAAAATCTCACAAAAAATACTAAACAATACAACTGTAGATTCTATAAATCAACGCGTATCATGATTGCAATGAACAGCAATATGAGATGCTTTAATATTTGCTGGTGATAATTTTAACGAATCTGAAAGAGAAAAAATAATTATATTATTAACTGATGGAACAGCTAACGCATGAGTTGATCCTGAAATTTCTGTTTCATTTCTTAATCAAAAATACAAGTGAGACAATAAAATAAAAATTTATACAATCTGAATATGAAAAAATGAAGAAACATTTATTTCAATTAAAAATGTAATGTGATTTACTCAAAAAGTAGCAATTGAGTGAGTAGATGAAGAAACTTTAAAACAAATTGCAAAATTAAGTAACTGAAAATATTATAGAGCTGAAAACAAAGAATCGCTGAGAGAAATATTTGATAATATTTCAGAATTAGAAAAAACAGATATAGAAATAGATTCTATTACAGAAATAAAAGCTATTTCTAAATATTTTATCTATTTACTTCTACTTATATTTACAATATATATGTTATATAAGATAAGGAAGAAAATTTAGTAAAGCAGTAAAAATATATGATTTTTGAAAACATAAATGAATCGACATTATTAATATCAATTATATTCTTGTGAATATGAACTTTGTTTTCGTGGGAAAATTACAAGAAGAATAAAAATGGTTTCTTAGTTACCTTATTTCAAATAGCAATTATTTGTATTATTATTTCTTTATTTTCTCCAAGATATTGAGATTACACTAAAACAATTGATTCAGAATGATGAAAAATAACATTTGTATTAGATGTAAGTAAATCTATGGATGTATATGATATGTTATATAACTGATGAAATACATCACGTCTAGAGGCTCAGAAATGAATAATATCACAATATATAAAGAATAATATATATAATCAATATTCTTTATTTGCATTTGCAGCTGAAACATTGGAAATTCTCCCATTTACTTCAGATATTTGATTATTTCAAACAATTTTACTATGAATAGATAAAAATAATGTTTCTAAATATTGATCTGAATTTGTCTGATTATTTCAGACTTTATCAGATTTTGTAGAAAATGAAGATAATGCCTGAACAATTGTAATATTTACGGATGGTTGAGAAGAAACTGAAATATCATTAAAACAATCAGTTATTCAGAAAATTGATAAACATAATTCTAAAGTCATTATAATTGGTTTGTGAACTGAAACAGGATGATATATTATTGAATGACAAGATTTCTTTGGAAGAGCTCTATACAAAACATATCAGTGAGAAAAAGTTATTTCAAAACTGAATAATCAAGTGTTAAGAAATTTTTCAAGTAAATATAATTTTGATTATTATTCAATAAATGATCTTGATAATCTGGATAATTTATTTCAAAATATTACAGATCAAGTAAATCAAGTAAATATAGAAAAAAACATATCTCTTAAAAGAGATATTAGTTATATATTTATGAGTTTATTTATAATATTATTTACTTTATTTTTAATTTTTGAAAATATTATATGAAGAAAAAAATAATTTTTTGAATATTAATTTTAATTTGATTTATTTCTATATTTTTTTATGAAAACATAGATTTATATAAATTAAATAATTTAAATAAAGCATGAATTTCACAATACTGATCTTGAAATTATCAAATTTCACAGATGATTTTTTCATGAGCACAGTTGAAACAAGCTGATGCAATATTAGAATATAACAAAGGTAATAGCTTATATAAACAATGAGAAAACACTAATAATATGCAAGATAAAGTAGATTCTTTTCAAGAATCACTTGTAGCATATTCTTGATCATTATTTTTAGAATATAATAAAGAGACACTAGAAAATATAACTTTTATAGAAAATATTTTAGAAAAATTATCAACACCTGAAGAAAAAAATACAGAAAAAAACAAAGAAGAATCTGATAATAAAGAAAATAATTCATGAGATAATTCAGATAAAAAATCGTGAGATGAAGACGGTTCAGGAGAAGAATCAGAAGAAAAATCTGAAAGTGAATCTTGAGAATCTAAAAATGAAAAATGAGATAAAATAAATAAAGAAGAGATTAATGAGAATAATACCGAATGAGATAGTTCAATAGATCAATGAGATAATGAAAAAGAATGACAAAATTGAGAACAATCAAGTTGAGATGAAAAAGATGAAGAAAATAATAAACTAACTGAAGAACAAAAAGAGCAGATAGAAAAATATTCTGATCAGTTAAAAAAGTCTGAATTTTATAATCAAAAATACTTTAATAAAAAACCTCATGAAATTAATAGAGATATAGATGATTTAATACGAGATCCATTTTTAGAAGATTGATTTGTTAGATGATGAGAAAAAGACTGGTAATTATATTAATAATAAATTATATATTAATTTTTTAATAATAATTGAGTATTTTTGCAAATAAAAAAGAACTGAATTAAATCCAGTTCTTTTTTATTTTTAGTTTAAACCTGGCATTCATCCACCCATTCAACCCATTCCCATAGCACCCATTACACCTTGCATTTTTTCAGCTGCGACTTTTTGTGAGCTAGAAACACCTTTGTTGATAGATTCTAAAATAGCTTTTTCTAAAGCAGTTTGAGCATTAGAATCTAATCCTGAAATTAAATCTTTTGTTTCAAATTCAACTTTTTCAGCTTTCATTTCACCGTTAAAAGTTATTACTAAACCATTCACTTCTGATTCAATGTAAGTATTTTCTAATTCTTTTTTAACTTTCATTGCTTCTTGTTGAAGTTTCATCATTTCTCATGCTTTTGAAAAATCCATAATTTATTTTTTATATATTAATATTTTATTTGTGAAAAGATTATATAAAGATATTTATTTTTTACAAATTTTTGACTCAATAAAATATATATGATAATATATTACTATATTTATAACATAATATAATAATTATGGCAGGAACTACACAAGAAGATGATTTAATTATCTTAACTGAAGATATACAAACAGAATCACCAGAAATGGTTATTAATCTGGATGATGATAAAGATTTATCAACTGAAGATGATTTAGTATTAACTTTTGATGAACCAGAAGCTCAGAATGATATTAAAGAAGAAATCACTTTAGAATCAGAAGAAGATCCCTTTCAAATTACTGAAATTGAAGAATCAAAAGAAGAATCACTTCTTGTAAATTTAGATTCAGTTGATACTCCGTTAGAAGAAACATTAGTATCTGAAGATACTAATAATGTTGATTTAGATTTTGGAGATTTAACTCTCGATACTGAAGAAGTTTCTGAAATTAAAACAGATGAAAAAGTATCTGATATTATAATTGAAGAAGATAATAGTGATTTGTTAGATTTTACTTCAATGACTGAAGAAATTACTGAAGTAAAAGAAGAAGAAAAAAAACCTGAAATTTTAACTGAAGATTCAGAATTAAATGTTAATTTTACTGAAGAAACAGTTATTACTAATTCCATTACTGAAAATAATAAAAATAATAGTGAATCTATTTGAACGATGGAATCAATTTTAAATGATACTATTTCAAAATTAGAAAAGAGACAAAATATTATTCATTCTGAAGAAGAAAAACAAGAATTAGCAATTTCTCATTTAGAAGAAGAAATCAAACAACTTGAATCTGAAAAAGAAGAAGCATTAAAAATAAAAACAGATTTAGAAGCTGAGGATAAAAAAATCAAAACTAATATTACTCAACTTGATAAAATGAAAGCAGCAGCTGAAGATAAAACTGCACCAAAAGCTAAAAAATAAGAAATAAAAAAACATCATTTGATGTTTTTTTATTTCTTATTTAACAAATGTCTTATATTGTCTGTAGTAATATTGAATATTATATCTGTGTTTTGAAATAGATCATCAATGTTTTTTTGTATATTGAGTGCAATTTGTGCATTAGTAATTCATGCATTACTTAAACTTTTAATAAGATTTATTGAGTTTTCATTATCTTGGTTATATAAAGTTGATAATATATATAATATTTTTTCAAAAATAGTTTTTTGATCATTAAAAACTTTAAAGTTGAAATGATAATCTCTAATAACTAATCAATTTTTTTCTAATATATTGCAAAATTTATTACTCATTAGGTCAATATTTTTTGTAACTCTTTCATGAAATTGAGTTTTAAAAATAGCCTGTGTATTTTCAGTAGTCCTATTTTCATCTCTTAATATCCAGTTAAATCTTTTAGTAAATAATACTCTAATACTTTCTTGATTTTCATATACAATAATTCATTTTTCATTTAATTCATTTAGAATCATGTCACAAGAATATAGATTCTTATAATACAAATCATGTAAATATTGAACAGGATTATTATATTTTAGTTTAGTAATTATTTCTTCTAATAGTTGATTACTTAGTTTATGTCTTTGGTTAAAATTACCTTTTTGAGTTAAATGTGCATTATAGTATTCTGAATAATTAGTTATTGGTTTGAGGGATTCTTCTTGTTCTATTAATCAAATATCAGTTATTAACATAAAAAAAGAGGCTAAAAAATAATCTATTTTTTTCCTCCTTTTTAATAGTAATTTCATTATAAATAAAAAAAATATTAGTCAAATTTTAATTAACTAATATTTAAATTTTTATATTTCTTCTATGTTTGGAACTGAATCATTTCAATCCATAACTACTTTATTAATGATTAACTTTACTCATAAAACATCTTCTATTAAGTCTCTATATTCGATAAAATATTGAGGCCTATCTTCAAAAACAACAATGGTTGAAGGTATATATTTTAAATTAAAAATTACATAACGAATAAGTGCTATTATTTTCTCTTCTGCATTAGTTGTAACAAGCATTGAATAATCAGAAATTCACATTGCTCTTACTTTTTCTTCTTGGTATTCTCTTAATCCAGCTGTAAGTATTAACGATTTGTGTTTTGTTACAGAGTTAATTATACCTTTGTGATATACTTTGTTAGTATAATATTTATGAATAATATTTTTTATACCTATTTGATTTGCTATGAGTAAATTTCATTTCTCTCATCTGTTTAATTTAAAAATTTCATCACTTTCAATTCTTTCTTTTACAGAGAATAAAGTATCATCTAAATCCATTACATCAAAAGTTTCATCTTTCTTTGTTAATAAGTTTACTTCTGTCTTCCAGTAATCATATAATCCATTATATGGTGTTATATTTTTTAATTTTTCTTTCATTTACTTTTTTTTAATACTATTAAATTTATACTAATTTATTATAATAATTTAGCAAATAAAAGAAGAATTTTTAACTTAATATTCTTTTTTTATATACTAATTATTTTTTTATTATATCTCAATTATTTCAATTTATTTTTATATTATCTCAAATATTTATTTCAGAATTTCTAATATTTAAACCACTAACAACTGGAATATTATTCTCTCTAGCCATAATTGCTAAATGTGATAATTCTCATCATGTTTCACTAATTATTCACTTTATATAAGGGAAATATTTTGTTAATTCTGGAGATAATATTTTTGTAAATAATATTATATTTTCATTTCCATTAAAATTTTTATCTCAAATATTATTATCAATTTTTTCTAGATTCATTAACTTTCATTCAGAAATTCATGAAGATATTCAAGCAGGTCAATTAATATTTTTATAAATATATTTGTTAGTTATAGATATAGGAAAGTTATAAATATTATACTTATTATATTGATTTTTTCTTTCTATTAATAGATTTTCATTAATTTTTCAAGAAATTATTTCATTTATATTAGCGAAATAAATATCTGATTTCAAGTTAAATTTATCGCTAATTATATTTACTTGTTTTCTCAATTCACTAATATATTTTACTGTGAGATTACGTCCTATTTCTCTCATATATTCATAATATATAGCATCAGATATAATTGGTCTTAAATAATTTTGTTTCCATATAGGAAGTTTTTCCCAGTATATTTTAGCTGTAGAGCTACTTTTTTTACTTCAATCAGAGATAAATGGATTTTCATCATTTATATTTACTGAATTTCATTTAAATTCCTGAGTGTTTATATTAAAATTTGGTAAACGATCTACATCTAATAATTCTGTATTTATAGATATTATTTCAGAGAAACTAATTTCTTCTTTTTTAAGAGCTAATTGTAATTTTTTGAAAGATTTTGATGTGAAATAATTTATTTCATAAATAGTTTCATAAACATGTAAGAAATTATTTAATAGTTCATTAAAAGAATATTTACTAATATCTTCTAAAAAATAATGATGTAAATAATTTTCTATTTTTGATTTATTTTCTTTAATTTTGAATAAATAATATAGATTTTTCATACGAGAAAAGAAACCTCTTACACTCCATATATTAGGATTGTAATTATTACTTTCATAAATATTAATTCAATAAAGTAGTGCTTCGATTTCTTTTTGTTTATCTATATATAATTCATTTCATATAATTTTCATTATATGAGTATCTATATTATTTGGAACTACATATTGAAACGAAATATTATTTTTTAAATAAAAATTATGAAGTGGTCAATTTTTTGCATAAATTTTGTTAAATAAACTCATCATAAAAGTATTAGGTCTTGGACAAACTTCACATATTTCATTTTTTTCATAATAATATTTATTTTCTCCAGAATCTTTTTCTAATAATTTTTCTAATATTAATATTTCTTCATATTGATTACTGGTAATAGTAGTTATTTTTCTTGCCTGTAAGAAATAAATTATTCCAGATTTTACACACCATTCTATATCTACTGGTAATCAGAACCTTTTCTCAATATCTATAAAAACATTTCAAATATTTTCAGTAGTATTTTGAAGTATATTTTTTAATACTTTATTTTCTGAAAAATTATTTATTTCTGGATGATAATATTTTTCTATGTCTGGTTTTATTTTTCATGAGACTATATCTTCTCATATTCATTTATGATATTCTAACACCATTTCTCTCGTTCATTTAGGACTTCTACTGAATGTAATTCATGCATTATCTGCAATAATATATTCTTGAATTATCAAAGAGAGATTTCATAAATTATCTACAGATCAATCTGTAGATTTTTCTATAGTGAGTAATATTGCTTTTTCTAAGTTCTCTTCCGTTACATCTATTTCAGTGTGAAATTGTCATGCCATAGAACTATCAGTATTATCCTCTAAAGTAGAAGATGATCTGACTATATATTTGGATGAATGTAGCTCTTGAGTAATTTCTTCAATTAATAAGCTTAAATCAACACTATTATTACTAATGTTCGTTACTATATTTCCTGGTATCACAACAAAAGCTGGTACATTGTATCATGCATCAGAGAGTATTTTGAGATTTAAAGCTTTGTTTCAAATATTTAAATCAGATGTAATATCATTTTGTTTAATTATCATACGTCAGTATAGGGAACTATAATAGCATCTCTAGAGAATCTTCCTAAAAACTCAATTCATCTTTTTTCTAATTTTACCCCAATCATATTAGCATCATAACAGTTAATAGGATCATCACATAAAACGAGAACTTTTTCAGTTTTCTTAATAGTGTCTAATAACTTATTCATTTTTCTAGTTGGAGTATTCATTTCTGAAATAATAATAGCTCCTTCTATAGTATCTTTATCTGTAATGTATTCTTCTCTTACATCAATTATTAAAGCTCATTTATTTTTATATTCTTGCACTAAATCTGCAGATAAGTTAAATTTATATTTCTTATCTGGATATACTTTATTAAGATCTTCTTCTCAAATGAATTCTCACTCTATTTCTAACCATGATTTTATTCAATTTTCTAAAAACCTTGCTTCGAATCATTTTGATGTTATATAATCTCTAATAACTTTTCATCTCATTCCTGTCCAACAAGTTACAACAATTACTTTATTTGTAGGAATATTTTTCCAAGAATTTTCATGTTTTAAATCTGCTAATCTCATTTGAATTGCTCATTGTATATGCCCCATTTCATACTCTATATCCTCACGTCAATCAAGAATAAATACATCTTTACGATTATTTGCTAACAGATTTTTAAATTCATCATTAGTAATAAAATGTTCAGATTTAATTTTTGCGTTTATGTCTATTTTATTTAAAAATGCTTTATCAGTTTCTATATTACTTACTACTTTCTTTCAGCTATATAACCACTCAATTAATTTAACCTCTTTTTCTTTAAATAAATCATCTATTTCTGATTTTGCTGCAAATTCTAAAACTACAGTAGTAGATAATACAATTACTAATATAGATCATACAATTATTCATATTTTATATTTACTATAAAATCATTGAAATAATCTATATGTTGAAGTAATAAATGCAGCAATTAATGCTACTCACATTGATATATATATTCAAATATTTGCTACCATTTGCATAACAAAGTCTACAGGAGGTAATGCATAAGTATATTCTAAACTCACTAAAATCAGAGAGATAAAGATTCAAAATCTTGATATTATTTTCAATAATTTATTGGTCATTTTTTCTATTATTCATTTATATTAATTTATCTACATTTATAATATTACGATCAGTTAAATTATCAATATTATTTATAATTTAATATTTTTTTACAACCAGTAATAAAAATATATAATATTTTCATATATATTAATAATTTAAATAAATATGCCCCAAGAACTTATACAACCAAAGAAAGCTACAGAACAAATTAAGTTACTAGGGATTCTTCATTTTATATGAAATATAATATCAGGATGAATATTATGAACTGTTTTAGTAATTGTTTATATGTTCGCAACAAATGATATTCAACCAAAAGCAAAACAATCAATTTATAATATTATTAATTTCAATATAAGTTTCTTTATTTATATGGTAATTAGTTTCTTATTAATGTTTATATTAATCGGTTTCGTCACTATGACTATATGAGCAATTATCTGGTTTGTAGCACTTATTATCTGATTTATTAAACATCTATCAGGTGAATCATATGAATACCCAATTACAATTAAATTTATAAAATAAAAAACCGAGCTGAGCTCGGTTTTTTTTATCCTACTTGATAATTTTTTTAACTAATTTTATCTAATATTTCCTCAGTATTTCGAGTAGATATTAACAATCCATGAGTAAGTCCATACAGAATCAAATCTTTTAATTCTGATGAAAACTCTAACAAATCTGATATTTCAGATATTGATTGATTAGTAATAATAACAATTATCTTATTACTTTTTTTGGACTCACGATTGTATTCAAAAATATTGTGCTTCATTAAATATAATAAGAAACACCTTACTTTACAACTACTTATACATAATGCTAAACTATTATCATAAGATGTGATTGTTAGAATATAATCTTCAACATCTTGAATAGAATCAAATCCTATATCTTCGAATACTTTGTCTAATAGTTTGCATTCTGAATTATTCATTGAATTACTCCTAATTTATTTTGTTTTAATTTTTTCTAGAAAATAATTCTAACTTACCTTTACGATAAACTATTAAAATATTTTATCATAATGGAAATATCATGCTAAGCATGATATTTTTTCATTTCAGAAATATATTCAGAAACATTATGTTTATTTGCTATTAAAATAAGGAACCCTGTTTCGCGACTCTTATTTAATAGGTCATGTAGTTCTGGTGAATACTCAGACATTCCATTAAAATTATCTTCTTGATGAAAATTATGTTTTATTAATACATGAGTATTCTTATTATTATCCTTCTTATTCTTATTATTATTATTATTATTATATGGTTCTATGCTTACATCTCTTGTTATCATGAGATATAAAAGTTGGCATATTTGAGGTAAAGGTATAACATCTCTAATATATTCCGTAGACCCCCTCGGTAAATGCACACTACGTATAATATCTTCAATTTCAAACAAAGATTTTATTCCTATTTTTTTTAATAATTCTTCCATAATTTTATTCTTCTGTTTTTGTTTCGGTACTTTTATAATAAAACATTTAATTTAAAAGTCAAAAAAAATACTCTCATTTCTGAGAGTATTTTTTTATTTCACTAAATAATTATAAAATAATTATTTTTTTAACTTTATAACAATATTTAAATCATCTATTTCTAGAGATTTTTCAACATCAAATGCTTCTAGAGTTTCTACGAGAGTAGAAAGAGTTTCAGATTCGATATTTTCTTTGAATTTAGAAACAATTGAATCAGCTCCTGATAGTTGAACAGATATTCTGTCATCAACGCAGTAGTCAGCTTCTTTTCTTGCTTCTTGGATATATCTCACAACATCTCTATAATAACCTTCGATTTTTAGTTCTTCAGTCATAGTATCATCCATTGCAATAACCATACCGAAACCAGCTTCGATTAATGCTCCTGAATCTCATGCTTGGAATATTAGTTCAAAATCTCCAGCTTCTAGTTCAAAATGACCAACTTGAGCATTTCAATTATTTAGAATTTCAAAGTTACCAGCTTTTGCTTCAGTGATTATGAATTTAACATCTTTTCCAAACTTTGGTCAGATTATTCTCCCATTTGGCATACAAACTTGTTTTGCAAGTGAGCTTCCATCAACGACTCTTACTTCTTTTACATTGAGTTCTTCTTTGAGTATTTCAGTAAAGAAATCATCAAATACTTGTGTAACTGTAATAGATTGTAGAGGTTGTCTTACTCTGAGTTTATTATTTGCTCTCCATGCTAAACCAAGAGTAATAATTTTTTGAATAGTATCAGTATCACTATTTAATTGTTCATCAATTGCAGATATATCAAAACTAGGGAAGTCAGTTAAATGCACTGATTCATTTCCAGTTAAGTTTTTATACATGTGTTCTGAAATAAATGGCATGAATGGAGCAATTACTTTTGTAACTTCAACCAATACATGATTCAATGTTTCATAGGCTTGTATTTTATCACCATCATTTTCAGTTTTCCAGAATCTCTTTCTTGATCTTCTGATATACCAGTTTGTTAGATTGTCCATGAACTTAACAATTGGTTTCGTAGCATTTTGAAGTTTATATTCATTAAAACCTTCAGAAA
>Ga0233426_10001125_pt1 | contig 25567 bp, 29 predicted proteins | sample SI_118_April2016_6_FD_179875 | JGI IMG/M metagenome (GOLD analysis project Ga0233426, IMG submission 179875) | Seawater microbial communities from Saanich Inlet, British Columbia, Canada - SI_118_April2016_10_MG | ecosystem: Environmental > Aquatic > Marine > Inlet | place: Canada: British...
TTGGAGGACCTCACGGAGATACTGGATTAACAGGAAGGAAAATCATTGTAGATACTTATGGAGGTAAAGGCGCACATGGTGGTGGCGCTTTTTCAGGAAAAGATCCTTCTAAAGTCGATAGATCTGGAGCCTATGCAACAAGACATATTGCAAAAAACTTAGTAGCTGCCGGATTATGTAAAGAGGTTTTAGTACAAGTTTCTTATGCGATTGGTGTCGCAAAACCTACTAGTATTAACGTGGAAACTTATGGTACTGCAAAAGTAAATCTTACAGATGGGGAAATAAGTAAAATAGTAGAATCTATTTTTGATATGCGCCCATATTTTATTGAAAAGCGTTTAAAATTAAGATCTCCTATCTATTCGGAAACAGCCGCTTATGGTCACATGGGAAGAACTCCAGAAGTTAAAACTGTTACATTTACAAACCCTGTAGGAGAATCTGTTTCACATGAAATAGAAACTTTCACTTGGGAAAAGTTAGATTACATTGAAACAATTAAAAATAAATTTAATATATAATTATGAGCACAAAAAACACTTACGTACCATTTAAAGTAAAAGATATTTCTTTAGCAGATTGGGGAAGAAAAGAAATGGATTTGGCAGAAGCAGAAATGCCAGGATTAATGAGTTTAAGAGAAGAATATGGAGATAGTCAACCATTAAAAGGAGCTAGAATTGCAGGTTGTTTGCATATGACCATTCAAACGGCAATTTTAATAGAAACTCTGCAAGCTTTAGGAGCAGAGGTTACTTGGAGTTCTTGTAATATTTTTTCTACACAAGATCAGGCTGCTGCTGCAATTGCTGCAACAGGAACTTCTGTTTATGCTTGGAAAGGTATGAATGAAGAAGAATTTGATTGGTGTATTGAACAGACCTTGTTTTTTGGTGAAGACAAAAAGCCATTGAATATGATTTTAGATGATGGTGGGGATTTAACCAATATGGTCTTGGATCGTTTTCCAGAATTGGCTGAAGGTATTAATGGATTGTCCGAAGAAACTACTACTGGAGTCCACAGATTGTACGAACGTGTTAAAAACGGAACGTTGCCAATGCCAGCAATCAATATTAATGATTCGGTAACGAAATCAAAATTTGATAATAAATACGGATGTAAAGAATCTGCAGTAGATGCAATTCGTAGAGCAACAGATATCATGTTAGCAGGAAAGCGTGTAACTGTTTGTGGTTACGGTGATGTTGGTAAAGGAACAGCAGCTTCTTTTAAAGGTGCAGGTTCTATTGTAACGGTTACAGAAATAGATCCTATCTGTGCATTGCAAGCTGCAATGGATGGTTTTGAAGTTAAGAAATTAGAAACGGTTGTTGCAAATTCTGACATTATTATTACAACAACAGGAAACAAAGATATTGTACGCGCAGAGCATTTTGAAGCAATGAAAGACAAAGTAGTTGTTGCTAATATTGGTCACTTTGATAATGAAATTGATGTTCCTTATTTAAATGCAACTAGCGAAAAAGTTGAAATCAAGCCACAAGTAGATAAATATAATATCAACGGAAAAGACATTATTTTATTGGCTGAGGGGCGTTTAGTAAACTTAGGTTGTGCAACTGGTCATCCAAGTTTTGTAATGTCAAATTCATTTACCAACCAGACGTTGGCCCAAATGGAACTTTGGAATAATGCGAAAGCTTACAAAAATGAAGTATATATGTTACCAAAACATTTAGATGAAAAAGTAGCCTTTTTGCACTTAGCAAAAATTGGTGTAGAGTTAACTGAATTGCGTCAAGACCAAGCAGCATATATTGGTGTAACACAAGCTGGTCCTTATAAACCAGAACACTATAGATATTAATATCCTTGTATAATTTTTTACAATAAATTAATTAAAAATGGTTACAAAAAACTCTAAAATTTACATAGCCGGTCACAATGGAATGGTAGGATCAGCCGTTTGGCGAAATTTACAGTCCAAAGGATATGTAAATTTAATTGGCAAGACTAGTACCGAACTCAACCTAACAAACCAACAAGCTGTCTTAGATTTTTTCAATGAAGAGAGTCCAGACGCTGTAATTGCTGCTGCAGCAAAGGTTGGCGGCATTCTTGCTAATAGTGATTTTCCGTACCCTTTTTTAATGGAGAACATGCAAATTCAAAACAATTTAATAGATTGCGCTCATAAGGCAGGTATTGATAAATTTATTTTTTTAGGAAGTTCTTGTATTTATCCAAAATTTGCACCACAACCTCTAAAGGAAGAATATTTGCTAACAGGTTCTTTAGAACCTACTAATGAAGGGTATGCCATTGCAAAAATAACTGGAGTAAAAGCATGCCAAGCGATTCGTGAGCAATATAATAAGGACTATGTAAGTTTGATGCCAACAAATTTGTATGGGTCTTTTGATAATTTCGATTTGCATTCTTCACACGTAATGCCAGCGATAATACGTAAATTTCATGAGGCTAAGATGAACAACCATAGTACAGTAACACTCTGGGGGAATGGTAGTCCTATGCGTGAGTTTTTGTTTGTAGATGACATGGCAGAGGCTGTTGTACATGCTTTAGAAAATAGTTTACCAAAACATTTGTATAATGTGGGTACTGGAAAAGATATTACTATAAGAGAACTAGCAAATATTATTCAAAGGGTTACAGGGCATTTAGGTGAGATTGTTTGGGATACGAGTAAACCTGAAGGAACTCCAAGAAAACTCATGGATGTTTCAAAAATGAAAGCACATGGATGGGAATATACTACAGAGTTAGAACAAGGAATTGTAAAAACCTATGAATGGTATAAAAAAAACATATATACTATTAAGGAAATAAAATTATAAATTATGAAAGTTGCATTAATTACTGGAATTACAGGGCAAGATGGATCTTATTTAGCTGAACTTTTATTAGAAAAAGGCTATGAAGTACATGGAATAAAAAGAAGAGCTTCTTCGCTAAATACTGATCGTATCGATCATTTATACCAAGATCCGCATCAACCCAACCAACGATTAAAATTGCATTATGGGGATTTAACAGATGCTATGAATCTTACCAAAATTATAGAAGAGTGCCAGCCAGATGAAATTTACAACCTAGGAGCAATGTCTCATGTAAAGGTATCTTTCGATACGCCTGAGTATGTAGGAAATGTTGATGGCTTGGGTACTTTGCGGATTTTAGAGTCGGTTCGTTTATTAGGATTACAAAGTAAAACTAGAATTTATCAAGCTTCTACTTCTGAATTGTACGGTGGAATGCCTGAGAATAAAAATAAAAAAGGGTTTTATGATGAAAATTCTCCCTTTTATCCAAGATCACCATATGGAGCTGCAAAGATTTATGGATTTTGGATTACCAAAAATTATAGAGAGGCCTATAACATGTTTGCTTGCAACGGAATTTTATTCAATCACGAATCTCCAAGAAGAGGAGAAACGTTTGTAACACGTAAGATTACTCGAGCTACTGCTAGAATAGCTCTAGGATTGCAAGATAAAATATATTTAGGTAATTTAGATGCCAAAAGAGATTGGGGCCACGCTAAAGATTACGTGCGTATGATGTGGATGATTTTACAGGCAGAAGAGCCTGAAGATTGGGTGATTGCTACAGGTAAGACAAATACAGTCAGAGAGTTTGTAAGGATGTCTTTTCGAGAAGTCGGAATTGAATTACAATTTAAAGGTTCAGGAGTTAATGAGATAGCGATAGTTTCAAAATGTAACAACCCTAAATTTCAACTAGAATTAGGAAAAGAAGTTCTATCAATAGACCCTGCTTATTTTAGACCTACAGAAGTTGATCTTTTGATAGGAGACCCTACCAAGGCAAAAGAAAAATTAGGGTGGGTGCCAGAACATGATTTAGTATCTTTGGTAAAAGACATGATGCAATCGGACGTTAAGTTGATGCAAAAAGACCAGTATTTAAAAGAAGGTGGATATTCTACAACTCAAAATATTGATTAATGAATGTAACTCTACTACTTCCAATGAAGGGTAACTCTGAGAGAGTGCCTAATAAAAACTTAAAGTTATTTAATGGTAAGCCATTGTTCCATGCTATTATTGATGAATTGATTACCTCTAAATATATCAATAAAGTTATAATTAATACGGATAGTGATTTAATTGCTGATTCAGCAATTAATGCATACCAAGATTTTGTGTTTATTCATAAAAGACCAAAAAATATTCAAGGAGATTTTGTCTCTATGAATAAAATAATTGAACACGATCTAAATAATAGTGATTCAGATATTTACATTCAAACACATAGTACATCACCATTACTATCTGTTAAAAGTCTTGATGCTGCTATTGAGAAAATGATAAGTAAGTCTATAAATTTTGACTCTATTTTTAGTGTTACAAAAATTCAAACTAGATTCTACGATAAAAGTGGAGCTCCTTTTAATCATGACCCTAAAGAGCTTCTTAGAACTCAAGATCTAGAACCTTTATTCGAAGAGAATTCAAATTTTTATATTTTCACTAAAGATTCTTTTAAAAACTCAGATAACAAAAGGATAGGATTAAATCCATTAATGTTTGAAATAGATAAAATTGAAGCAATAGATATAGATGAACCTTCAGATTTTATAATTGCAGAGACACTACATAAATTATTAAAATGATTTTAGATAAAATAGAAAATAGTAGTAGGTATTTTAAAGCTCCTATATTTGAAGAAATTTTTCAGAAACTGAAAGACTTTGATATTAATTCACCTAATGGTACATACAAAACACATGAATTATATTATTTTAAAGTCATGAGTTATGAAACTCAGTTGTCTCCAAAAATAATAGAATCCCATAGAAAAGAAGTTGATATTCAAATTTTACTTTCTGGAAAGGAATTAATAAAAATATACAAAGAAGAAGATGTAAGTGTCTTAGAAAAATATAATTCCCAAATTGATTGTCAATTTTATCAAGAATTAAATTCCCCAATTTCAGAATTAATACTTGAACCAAATTATATGGCAGTTTTCTTTACAAATGACATTCATGGTCCTTTATATGCCTATAATAATAAAGTAGATAAATTAAAAAAAATTGTAATCAAAATAGATGAAACACTTTTCTCACAATAAGAGCATTCTTAAATCGAAATTAAAAAATAAAGAGCTTTCAATAGGTTCTTGGTTAACAATACCACATCAAGCAGTAATTGAAATATTAAGCACTGCAGGTTTTGAATGGTTGACAATAGATATGGAGCATTCTCCCATAAGTATAGAAACTATCATGAATTTAATAGGTCATATTCAAGGTAATGGGATGCAGGCTTTAGTAAGGGTCAGTAAAAATGAAGAAGTTGCTATAAAGAGAGTTTTAGATGCAGGAGCTGATGGAGTTATTGTTCCGATGATACGCAATAAGGAGGAAGCTAAACAAGCTGTAGACTATGTAAAGTATCCGCCAATAGGAAAACGGGGAGTAGGTTTAAATAGAGCTCAAAAATATGGAACTGCTTTTGATACATATCAAGAATGGGTAAAAGATGAAGTGGTTGTAATTGCTCAAATTGAACATATAGATGCTGTAAATAATTTAGAAGATATTTTTTTAGTTCCTGGTATAGATGGAATTATAGTAGGACCTTATGATTTATCTGCATCTATGGGTTACCCAGGTGAATATGATAGGCCAGATGTACAAGCTGCATTGTTGAAAATTGATGAAGTAGCCAAAAGACTTGATAAACCTCTAGGTTTTCATGTTATTGATTCAGGTTATCAGAAAACACTAGAGAAAATTAATAATGGATATTCCTTTCTTGCATTTAGCTTAGACTTTTTCTTCCTTGGAGATAAAGCAAGAGAAGAAATGAAATTACTTAAAAGCAAATTAGAATGAGAAAAATTTTAGTCTTTGGCGGATTCGGTTTTTTAGGACATTATTTAGTTAATGAATTACTAAACAGGGGTTATGATGTAACTGTCGCAGATATCCATGAAAACGCAAAAGTTGAAGGTAATATCACATATATTAAATGTGATATTACTAGTAAGGAAAATATTAAAAATGCATTTAAAATAAAACAATTTGACTTTGTATACAATTTAGCTGGTTTTGCAAATTTAGATACAGCTATAAAGTATCCAATAGAAACGATTCAATTGAACGTAATTGGAAATATGCATATTCTAGAAGAATGTGTAAAAAATAATATTTCCAGATTTGTTTATGCAAGCAGCGCTTATGCAATGAGTAATAAGGGCTCCTTTTACGGAATAAGTAAATTAGCTTCAGAGAAAATTATTGAAGAGTACTTGAAGAAATTTAGTTTACCTTTTACAATATTAAGGTATGGTTCAGTTTACTCTGAAAGATCATATGACAATAATTATATATATAATTTAATTAAATCTGCAGTTTTAGAAGGTGAAATTAATCACAATGGTGATGGAAATGAATTGAGAGAGTATATTCATGCAGCAGATGCTTCCAAACTTTCTGTTGATGTAATAGAGTCAGAAGATTTTAAAAACCTTCACGTTATTCTTACTGGAAATGAACGCATGAAACGCTCTGATTTATTTAATATGGTTAAAGAAATATTAAATGATCAGGTAAAGATAAATTATAAAAATGATGGTTACCATAACCATTATAATTTCACACCCTATTCTTTTGAGCCATCAGTAAGTAGGAAGCTTTCAGCTAATCCTCACATTGATATGGGACAAGGTTTATTAGAATGTATAAGATCTGTTCATAAAAATGAAAAATAATTTTAAGCAAAATACCTTAAAAGAAAAAGAATTTGATTCATTTTCAGCAGAATTTTTATATAATACTTTAAAAACACTTTCTGAAAATAAAAAGAATATATCAATTGCTTTGTCAGGAGGTTCAACTCCTTTGCCTATTTTAAGTATTCTTAAAGAATATAAACTTAATTGGGAAAATTTCAATTTCTTTATGGTAGATGAAAGGAACGTTCCTACTTCAAATTCTTCAAGTAATTTCGGGAATATTGAAAAAGTATTTTTAAGAGATGTAAATTCATCTAGTTATTCTATGATAAATGAGAACTATTCTATTGAGAATTGTGCTATTAACTATGAGAAATTACTATTTTCAAAAATCTCTTTAGGTGAAAACAACTTACCTATTTTTGATTTAATTCTTTTAGGTATTGGGGATGACGGACATACAGCTTCATTATTTCCTAGCACAAAAGGATTAAATGAAAGTAAAAAAGCGGTAATTAAAAATAGTGTCCCCCAACTAAACACAGATAGAATTACTTTAACCTACCCAGTACTTTTAAATGCTTCTAAAATTATAATATTGGCAAAAGGAGTGATTAAAAGTCAAATTTTAAAAGAGATAAAAATTGGTAATGGAGATCATTATCCTATTACTAAGATTATTAATTCAAATGTTGATACAACTTGTATTTTAGGAATAAACTAATATGAATATTAAGAATATATTTTTTGATTTTGATGGAGTAATAGCAGAATCCGTAAGTGCTAAAACGGATGCTTTTGAAAAAATGTATCTTCCATATGGTAAAGATATTGCTGCTAAAGTTGTTGAATATCATAAATTACACGGGGGAGTTTCTAGGTATGAAAAGTTAAAATATTTTCATAAGGAATTTCTTAATGAAATAATTGACGAAAACAAAGTAAATGAATTAGCCAATCAATTTTCAAATATAGTTTTAGATAAAGTAATTAATTCTGATGAAGTTTCAGGTGCATTTTATTTTATAGAAAAATACCATACAAAGTTTCAATTCTGGGTTATTACAGGAACACCAACCACAGAGATTGAGTTGATTGCTGAAAAAAGAAAATTAACCAGTTTTTTTATTGGCTTGCACGGCTCCCCAAACAATAAGAGGTATTGGACTGAAAATTTGATTAAAAAACACAACTTAAAGCGAGATGAAATCATTTTTTTAGGAGATGCAACTACAGATATGGATGCTGCTGATTTTTCAAAAACTCATTTTGCCTTAAGAGAAAATGAAGAAAACAAAGAAATCTTTAAAGACTATAAAGGTCTCAAATTTAATGATTTTTATCAATTAGAAAAAATTTTAAAAAATACGTAAATGAAAATTTTATTAACTACTACTTCCTTTCAAGATACTCCAGGAAAACACCATGATTTATTAAATTCTCAAAATTGGGATATTGATTACTTAAGAGGCCCTGTAGATGAAAGCGTTTTATTGCCAATTATTCATAAATATGACGGAGTTATTTGTGGTGATGACGAATACACAAGAGAAGTAATAAAAACAGGGAAAGAAGGGAACTTGAAAGTGCTTTCAAAATACGGAGTAGGTCTAGATAGAATTGATCTCGAGGCTGCAAAAGAATTCGGTATTGAAGTAACCAATGTACCTGGAATAAACCAAGTATCTGTATCAGAACATGTACTCGCATTATTATTTACATTTTCTAAAAACATACACCTTCAATATAACTCAGTACAAGGAGGTAGTTGGAAAAGATGGATTGGATATGAGATACAAGGTAAGACAATCGGTATAATTGGACTTGGAGCTGTAGGTAAGGAACTAGGGAAAAAAGCTAGTGCTTTAGGAATGAAAGTGCTAGCCTATGATATCTTTAAAGATCAAGAATTTTTAAAGGAATATTCAAATATAAATTTCACTACAGATGTAAATGAAATTTATATTAATTGCGATGTTATTAGTTTGCATCTTCCACATACTAATGAAACAGATAAACTTATAAATGAAGTAGTAATAAACACGAAACTTAAAAAACAGCCAATCATTATAAATACTGCTAGAGGTAAGCTTATAGATCCAATTGCCGTAATTTCAGGTATTAAAAATAAATTAATTAAGGGTTATTTATGTGATGTTTTAGAGACTGAACCTATTCTAGAAAATGAAGTTCTGTTGGGTTTAGAAAATATAATTATTACTCCTCATGTTGGGTCTAGAACCTACGAAAATGTTCAAAATCAAGGAACTATAGCCATACAAAATTTACAAAATAAATTATAAATAATAAAAATGAAGATATTTAACTATAACCTAAGAATTGAAAAGTATACAATTGGAGTTTTTTTAATTGTGCTATATCATAGATTGATAAAGTTTAACAAATCTTTTGTATTTAAAAATGAGAGACTAAATTATCTCATACACAGATATAATAAAACTTACAACAACGAAAGAACAATTGAGATTTCAATCTTTAAGAACTTGTTAAAAAATAATAACAATAAAACAGTTTTAGAAATAGGTAATGTGTTAAACCATTATATTAATGTGAAACATGTTGTGGTTGATAAGTACGAGAAATATCCAGGGGTTATAAATTCTGATATTATTGAATTTAACAGTGAGATAAAATTTGATCTTATTATTAGTATTTCTACGTTTGAACATATTGGTTTTGATGAATACTCTCGTTATTCAGAACAGCAAAATGATAGATCAGATTCTAAAAATAAGTTAATAGCTGCTTTTAGTAAAATGACTGAGTTGTTGAAAGATAACGGCAAATTTATTTTCTCATCACCAGTTGGCTATAACCCAAATTTAGATGAAATAATTAGAAAAAACGAAATACCTAACATGAAAACTTCATTTTATAAAAGAATTTCAAAAAATAATGAATGGACTATTGCTAATGATTTAGACTGGGAGAATATAAAATATGGACAACCATATCCAGCTGCAAATTTTTTAATAATAGGAGAGTTAAGTTAATTGTTTATGAAAATCAGAGATTTGAAAAACCTAGTTGATAAAAGAATATTTTATACATATGCCAATTATATGACATTTGTTATAAGTTCTTTGGCTGTTACTTTCTATGTAATGGCGTATCAGAACAATTATGAAAAATCTGCTTGGCTATTACTTTTATCTTTTTCAACTTTTGTTAATTTTGCAGATGTAGGGTTTTCATCTGTTCTTCAAAGGTTTTTCTCTTTTGAAATTTCTAAAATAAATGCATCTAAAACTCGAGCAAATAAGTTGTTTGTTTTCTCAAATTACATTTATTTATCCCTTACATTTTTATTGGTTGTAATGTTATTATTTAGTTATTTTTATTCATATTCAAAACTTGTAAGAAATGATCCAAAAATATTATATATGTTCATTGTTCATTGTTTAGGATTGTCAGTGAGTTTTTATGGGAAAAAATATGCAAATGCATTAATAGGATTGGGGCATATTTATATTGTTAATTACAAAAACTTTATAATTAATCTAGTTAAACTATTTATTGTTGTTTTTTTAATACTATTAAATAAAAGCCTTTTGTATATTATTATAGGAATTCAAATTGCTAATTTAGTAATAGTTTTCACTAATTATATTCTTGCAAAGAAACATTTTTTAAATAAAGAAAAATTAATTTTTATTGAATTTAAAAGTTTATTTACTGAAATTTTCCCAACGGTATGGAGGGGCGCACTTGGTTTGTTTTTTTCTACAGGAATAATAGAGTTTTCAAATCAATTAATGTCACAAAGTCTTTCCTTAGAAGATGCAAATATGTACATGCTAAACCTAAGAATTGTATTAATGATTTCTGCATTTAGTATGATCTATTTCTCTTCATTAACACCTGTTTATGTGGATATAAGGAAGAATCACACACTTCTAAAGTTTAAAAATGCTTTAATAAAACCTATTAATGTTGTAACTTTTATTTTTTTGAGTTTGAGCTTAATTTATTTAATAATAGTACAGTTTAATTATTTGGGGGTTCTTTCATTAAAATCAGATCTTAAGTTTTCTGTTTTTTTAGTTCTAATTCTATTTTTAGAAAGACATCAGGGTTTGCATATGCATATTTACAGTACTCAAAATAAGGAGCCGTGGTATAAATTTAGTTTGTTTTCAGGGGCTTTATATCTTTCTCTATTATTAATTGTAAGACCAACAAATGCTATTGATGCAATTTTAATTTTAGGATTTTCTAATATTGTTTTAAATAACTGGTTCCCTGTAAAAATGTCTCTTAATAGCATGAAATATTCATTAAATGAATATTTCAAAAATATATATAAAGTCAATTACGCATTATTTTTTGTATTAATAAGTTTAATATTTTGGAATTTTTATGAGATCTATTTATAAATTAATTAAGGATATCTATTTTACAGCAACACATAAAAAAAGATATGGTGCTCTTATAGGTAAATACGAAAATTATGATTCCGCAAAAAAACAAATCAAAAAATCATGGAAAAATGTAGATGTAGTAGATTATACAAATAATTTTTTAAAAACATTTAACAAAACAGTAAATTTTATTCATGTTAAGGATGAAAATAAATCATATAATTCTAATGGATTGTTTTCTTGGGACTACCCTACAATTTTTTGGATAAATAATATTATTTCTAAAACCGAAGATAGTAATAATATTATAATAGATTTTGGAGGTAATATTGGAAATCATTTTTACTTATATAAAAAGTATTTGAATTTAAATTCTTGTAATTGGACAGTTGTTGAACTTGAAAATTTTATTAAAGCAGGGAGGTCTCTTAACAAAGAGAATTTGAATTTGAATTTCAATAATTTTGAAAATGTAATTTCTGAGAAAGCATTGATTTTTCATGCTTCAAGTGCTTTACAATACTTAAACGAAAGTCTTGTTGATGTTGTTTTGAAATTTGAAACGTTGCCAAATTATATTATTATAAACAGAACTCCTTTTTCTATGGAAAAGAGTTTTTATTCTATTCAAAATGGAGGAAGTTCTGATTATGTGATGAAAATAATTTCGTTTAATGAAATAGATAAGTTATTAGGATATTATGAAATTCTTGATGATTGGTTTGATAATATTGATAGATGCGATATACCTTTTAAGAGCACAAAGATTTTTTTTAAAGGCTATTTATTAAAAATTAAATAAAACATGTACATTATATATACAATTGCTCAAAATAAGACTGGGGGTGGGGGTAGACGTTTCTATTTAGAGATATGTAGAGAACTAGATTTAATTGATGATTTATACGGCTCCATTTCGATAAACTATTATGATCTTAAGAATATTTATCCAGAATATAAATTTAACCACTTTTCTTTTGATAGTTCTTGGTCAGAAAATGATAATTCTAATTTGATTCCTCAAGAAAATTTTATTATTTCTCATTTAAAAAAATGTGATAAATTACTTTTCGATACTGAATATAGTTATTATGATTTTCAAAACAGATTTAAAGATCTATTAAAAAAACACCCAATTAAAACAATTGTTTTAGTTCATGATCAATTTTGGAAAAAAGACCCATATATATTAAAACGTCTAAATTTATTAAGAAATAAGAAAGAAATTATAAATTTTGATCCCTACCTGAAATTGAATATTGGTTTAAAGAGAGATAGATTAAATGAATTTTTCTTTTTTTTTAAATCTAATTTGTTACCGATTAGATCGTTCTTTAAAAGAAGTCAAACAGATAAATTAGTCAAATGGAGAATTAAAGAACTCAAAAAAGTAGATTATATATTTTCATTAACTGATAGATCTGCAAATTCTACAGCTAAATTGTTGAAACATAAAAAATCATTTTCAAATTTCGCATTAGAAACTAATACTATATCATCTAATAATTTGAAAAAAAACGATGATTTTAGAATAATTACATACTCAAGAATTGCCGCAGAAAAAAATATTGAAATTTCTATAATGGCTTTTTCTAAAGCCAATATTCCGAATAAAAAATTAATTATTATGGGGCTTAAGTTTGATAATAACTATTTTAATCAATTAATGAAATTAATTAAAAAATTAAATCTAATTAATAAGGTAGAATTCAAAATCAATGTAACTGAAGATGAAGCCATATCAAATTTGCTAAATTCTAATGCCTTTATTTGCTCGGATATTTGTGATTTTAATTTATCAACATATAAGGCTTTAAGTTTAGGAGTTCCCGTTGTTGTTTCTGCTGGTTATGATTTTAATAAAGATATTTTTAAAAATAATTTCATTATTAGTAATAATTATAATTCCACTGAAATGGCAAAATCTCTTGAAAAGGTTTCACAAACCGAAATCAAACAATCCTATTTCAATTCAGAAAAATATTCATTTAAAAATTATATAACTAAATTAAATTTTCTAACAAATGATTGAGACATTAAAATTCGAAAATGGAGAAATTTACTCTATGATAATTAGGTCTGATTATAGTATAAAAAACAATATTAACTTTATAACAAATGAAGATGATGATTTCCAGCTTGGATTTATGCATAGATCTAAGGGGTATAATATTGAACCACATTATCATTTGAAAAACAATAGATCTATAACTACTTGTTCGGAAGTTTTATTAATAAAATCAGGGAAAATAAAAGTAAATTTTTATGATACATCACTTACAAAAATCGATGATAAAATTTTAATGAAGGGAGACACAATTATTTTTTTAAAAGGAGGTCATGGATTTGAATTTATTGAGGATTCTGAAGTAATTGAAGTAAAACAAGGACCCTATAATGGAGTTAATGACAAAAAAAGATTTTAATATGTTTGTACCAGTAAATACGCCAAAATTCTCAGGTAATGAGAAAAAATATTTAATAGATTGTATAGATAGTGGTTGGATATCATCGGAAGGCCCTTACGTTAGGAAATTTGAAGAAAATTTTGCGAAGTTTTGTGATAGAAAATATGCTGTAGCTGTAACCAACGGAACTATTGCTATAGATATAGCATTAAAGGCTTTAGATCTTCCAAGAGGTTCAGAAGTCATCTTACCTAGTTTTACGATAATTAGTTGTATTCATGAAATTGTAAATTCCGGATTAAAACCCGTATATGTTGATTCTAGTTTAGAAACATGGAATATGGATGTTAATCAAATTGAAGAAAAAATTACACCCAACACATCTGCTATTATGGCTGTTCATATTTATTCCTTTCCAGTTGAGATGGATAAAGTAATTAGTTTAGCAAAAAAGTACAATTTAAAAATTATTGAGGATGCAGCTGAAATGCATGGTCAAACTTATAATGGAAATATTTGTGGCTCATTTGGAGATATTAGTACTTTTAGTTTTTATGCAAATAAGCATATAACTACTGGTGAAGGTGGTATGATATTAACAAACAATAAAGATTATTATGAAAAAATACTAAGTTTACGAAATCTTTGTTTTACAAAGGAAAAACGATTTTATCATACCCATCTAGGTACTAATGCAAGAATGACTAATATTCAAGCAGCATTAGGTGTAGCTCAACTTGAAAATATTAATGCTATAGTAAAAAGGAAAAGAGAAATTGGAGAGTTGTACAATAATTTATTGGTAAAAAATGATAAGTTTATAACTTTACCTTCAAAAATGCCATATGCAGATAATATTTATTGGGTTTATGGAATATTGCTGAAGGATTCAAGCAATATGACTAGGATTATTGAATTCTTAAATAAAAACGGTGTAGGTAATAGACCTTTCTTTTACCCCCTTCATAAACAGCCTGTACTTAAAGAATTTAATAATAATTTAAGCTTACCTAATTCCGAAATTCTTTCAGAAAATGGCTTTTACATTCCTTCGGGACTTGGAATTACGGATAAAGAAATTGAATATGTATCACAAAAGGTAAATGAAATATTAAATCAAATTTAAATATGAAAAACTTCATTAAATCAATTGTTGTTCCAAATTTATTATATGTTATTTAAAAATGAAACACTTATTAAGTATATAGAACGTTTCACAAATGTATAAAAGATTATTCAGTTGTATTTTTAAACACTTCTAGTTTTTTTACCATGTTTTCTGTGATTTTCATTAAGAACTCATTTGCTACTATAATTTAATAACGAATTTATTTGTTATACATTAAAATTTCAACATATATAAATGATATAATATGTTTAAAGAAAAATTAACCTTAGAAATAACATTAAGAAATGAATATCATTAAAAATATCATATTGACTTTATTAAGTTTTATAATTGATTATTATACTATTCCAGAAAAATTAAATTTTAAATCACTTCTGAAAAGAATAAAACTTACAACTCGCTATAGACTAGCAGGGGCAGGTTTACCAATAACAAAAAACGAAGTAAAATTATTGCAGCTTAAAAATAAACATAAAGGTGAAAGATGCTTTATAATAGGGAATGGCCCAAGTTTAAATAACCTTGATTTAACTTTATTAAAAAATGAGTTTACTTTTGGAGTTAATGCTATTTATACCAATTTTGAAAAAATGGGTTTTTATCCAACTTATCATGTAGTTGAAGATATATTTGTTGCAGAGGATAGAGCTAATGAGATTAATAATCATAAAGGTAGCACTAAACTATTTGGTAATTACTTGGACTACTGTTTAAAGAAAGATGAAAGATCTATACTTATGAATGTAAATATGGACTATAGAACTTATAAAAATTTTCCAAAATTTTCAAAGAATATTTCTAGAAAAATTTGGGTTGGAGGTACTGTTTCTTATCTATGTATGCAGATTGCTTACTCTATGGGTTTTAAAGAAGTTTATTTGGTTGGTTTTGATCACAACTATAAAATCCCTGAAGGTTCAAAAGTAACTGGGAATGATATTTTATCAACTACAGATGATCCAAACCACTTTAATAAAGATTATTTTGGGAAGGGAAAGAGATGGCACGATCCCATGCTTAGTAGAATGGAACAATCTTATTCTCAGGCTCGTGATTTTTATGAAAAGGATGGTCGTGTAATAAAAAATGCTACAGCAGGAGGGAAACTTGAAATATTTGAAAGAATTAATTATGAAAGCATTTTTTAAAAATATTTTTTTAGATTATTACCTGCCTTTTTTATGTCTAATTCTCGGGACTTCTTATTTCTTTTTAGATTATTATTACATTGATAGAAAAATTCTAAAAATAGCTCAATTATTTGTAGTATTAATATTATTCTTTAATGTTAAAAATTATAAAAGAATAAATAAAGTATTTATTTATTTAATAGCAGCTTATATTATTGGCAACTTCAGTAAGTTATTCATTAATGATTTACAGCTTAGTTCATTATTATTTCCCTCAGGAATTACTTTAATTTTAGTGCTAATAATTTTCTGTGACAAAAATGTAAGCGAAACAAAAAAAATATTTAATAATTATTTATCCTTTTTTGTGATAATTAATGTACCTGCTTTAATTCTTTGGTTTTTAATATTTTTTAATTTTGATCTCTCATATAATGTTATTCAATTAAATGAAAGAACTCTAAATTACAGGAATTATTATAATGTTGCAGTTTTTTGTGACTGGATTTTTTATAATTGGAATGGTATAACTATTACTAGATTAAATGGTCTTTTTGAAGAGCCTGGTATGTTTGGAACATATTCTATAATTATGCTTGCAATTGATGAAGTTTTTTTTAAAAATAAAAAGAGACAAATTTTATTGATAATTTTCGGGTTGCTTACCTTTTCTTTAACTTTTTATTTGTTACTATTACCGTTTTTAATATACAAATCCCAAAAGCATTTTATTAGAATACTATTTTCAATCTTGATTTTTTTTATAGCTATCTATGATCAAATTAAATTTGTTATCGAACCATTAATTTTGTCAAGATTTGGTAGGGGCGGAAATATCCTAGGCATCAGCAGACAAAGTGATTTTGATAAATTTTTAATTTATATAGATAATATTGATTTTTTTAGTTTTATTATTGGCAATGGTATTGGTTCAAATAGGCTTGAAGAAACTGCTCAGTTTAGTTCAGTTTTTCAATTTATTTATGAATTAGGATTTTTAGGATCAATATTTTTATTTATATTTCTTATTAGTGTTTTTATAGTAGAGTCTTACAAAATCTTTGGATTAAAAATACTGCTTTTAACAATGATTCCGATTTTTTCAATTCTTCAGAGACCAGATTTCGGTAGTTCTGTAATGATAATTTTTATTGTTTTATTAATCAAAACAAAACAGCAAACTATTACAATTAACCCTAACATTAGTTAAACCTATATAATAACATGCTAGCATCGATTATAATTAACAATTATAACTATTCTCAATATCTAGATTATTCTATTTCATCTGTATTAAATCAAACTTATAAAAATATAGAAATCATTTTATATGATGATGGTTCATCTGACAATTCATTAGAAATAGCAAATAAATATTCTAATAATGTCTTTATAATATCAAATAAAAATTACGGAAAGTACCCTTCCTTTAATCAGGCTAATGCAATTAACCAAGCTTTTGAAATTTCTAGAGGTGAAATAATTTTTTTATTGGATAGCGATGATGCATTTTATCCTGAAAAGATAGAGAAGGTAATGAACGTATTTAAAAATAATCCAGAAGTATTATTAGTTCAACATGAGTTTGATGAAATAAATGCCAATAATCAAAAATTAAAAAATCAAAAGCCTCCTCTTAAAAATGTTGAAATTAAAAAGTATATTAAAAAAACACATAATTTAACTGGATTGTTTTCTCAAACAAGTGCTCTGTCATTCAGAAGAAAATATTTAAAACAGGTTATTCCATTAAAAGAAGATAAGTATAATTATATTTGGCCTGATGTCAGATTGACCCGCCAATGTTTATTTTATGGAAAAATTTACACTTTTTATGAACCATTAGCAGAGTATCGAATACATGGCAGTAATGATTCAAGTAAATTAAAAAATAAAACTTATTATACTGAGTTAATAACACAGATGTATGAATATTTTAATAAAATTTCTTTAGATCATAACGGATTTTTAATAGACTTAAATAAATCAATGGTTAAACCAGAATATAATATTTTAAAGAAATTTTATATTGTTCTTACTTGTAAGGAAACAATAAAATATAAATTTTTTTATCTAATAGTATCCATTAAAAAATATTTTAAAAAATAATTAAGAGTATATGATAGGAGAAATATTAAAAAAATCAGGATATGTTAAGTTTCACATTTTTAAGTTCGTTTATCTCTTATTTGGAAGTAAAAAACTTAAATCATATAAAAACAAGCATAAGGGAGAAACTATTTTAGTAGTAGCAAATGGACCAAGCCTAAAAATTACACCATTAGACAAGTTCAGAATACCTTCAGTGGGAATGAATAAGATAGATTTATTGTTTGATAAAACTAAGTGGCGGCCAAATTTTATAGTTTGTATTAATGGTCTGGTAACACTTCAAAATAAAAAAATATTTAAAAAACTAGCAATCCCAGTTATATTAGATATTAAATCTTTTTTTTTAGGAGCAATATCAAAAAATATTAGTTATTTTTTGCCAAATTATAAGACTGATTTTTCAAATAATTTCACAAAAAATGTAGGTACTTCAGGCACAGTTACTTACTCAGCAATACAATTTGCTTACTATTTAGGTGCCAAAAAAATAATTTTAGTAGGTTTAGATCATAGTTTTAAAGGGTACAGTAATAATAAAGTGAAGTCAAAAATTGAAAAATTTAAGGGTGATGATGATAATCATTTTGATCCAAACTATTTTAAAAATAAAAAATGGGCAATACCCGATCTCGAAGGGTCTGAAATTGGTTACAAGAAAGCATTAACATTTTTAAATGAAAATAATATTGAAATTTATGATGCGACAATTAATGGAAAATTAAATATTTTTCCAAAAATAACAATTGAACAAGCTATAAAAATGTAAAATATTAGTTAATAAGTAAGTGTTTTATAAATATATTTTCTTAAAAATCTTATCAAATAATGAAAATTTCAATAATAACAGTTTGTTTCAATAGCTCTAATACAATTGAAGAAACAATTCAGACGGTTGCTGGACAGACCTATTCAGACATAGAATATATTGTTATTGATGGTGGATCAACTGACGACACGCTCAGTATTTTGGAAAATTATACTGATATCATTAATATTATGGTTTCAGAACCGGATGATGGTTTGTATGATGCAATGAATAAGGGTATTGCTATTTCAACTGGTGAGTTCATAATGTTTTTAAATTCTGATGATGTTCTCAATAATACTAATACCATTCAAAATATCATGTATGAAATTGATAAGTACTCACTAAATGTGGTTTACGGAGATATTTCATTTTTCAAAGATGATATTAACAAAATAATTAGATTATGGAAAAGTTCTAAATTTAAAAAACAGAATATTAGTAAAGGCTGGCATCCGCCACATCCAGGTTTTACTGTTTCAAAAGAAATATTTAATGATGTTGGAGTTTTTAATAGTAAATTAAAAATAGTTGCTGATTATGACTTTATGCTAAGATGTTTTAATTATGATCATTTAAAAATAAAATATATTAATAATGTCATAATTAAAATGAGAATTGGTGGAGCATCAACAACAATCAGAGGGGTTTTTGCAAGTTTTTTTGAGTTTATATATGTGTTAAATAAGAATAATTATTCTAGCTTACAGATTGCAAAAATGTTGTCCTATAGATATTTCGTGAAAATATCACAATTTTTTTTAAAATAATACATTTAACCTTTATGCTTTTTGCTGTCAACAGAATTTGTAAAACTGAAAATATTAAAAAATGAGAATATTACTAACTGGTTCTGAGGGTTTTGTCGGTTCAGTGTTAAGGAAATCATTGCGAAAAAAAAACTATGATGTTTACTGTATAGACAGAATTAAAAAGATAAGAACAAATTATTTTTGTTATGATTTGTCAAGTGACCTCTTAAACTTACAACTATCATTGAAAGATGTTAATTTTGATGTTCTAATTCATTTAGCCGCTGCAAAAGGTGACTACAATTTAGGTTACAAAGAATTTTACAGAGATAATGTTACTGCGAGCAATAATTTATTAGATTTGGTTAAAGTTTTAGATATTAAATCTGTTATTATGTATAGTACTGTATCTGTTTACGGTCACAATAATAAAATAAAATCCGAAGATGCAGAATTAGCACCAAATAATCCATATGGTGTTACAAAGTTGGAGTCAGAAAATCTATTTATTAAATGGTTTAATCTAGATCCAATTAAAAATAAATTAACCATTTTGAGACCCTCAGTTATTTATGGAGAAAATAATTTTGCGAATATGTATAATTTATTAGACCAATTAAATAAAAAATTCCCAGTTTCTGTAGGTAATGGTAATTATATAAAATCTATGGTTGCGGTTGAAAATATAGTAGACATAACAATATTTTGTTTAAATAAATTAGAAGGTTTACAAATTTATAATTGTACTGATAAACCCTATCCAAAACTTAAAGAAGTAATTAACTACATTGCTGAAATAAAAGAGTTTTCAAGGCCTAAAATAGTTATCCCTAAATGGTTTGCATATTTTATCGGTTTATTATTTGAATTTTGTTCTTTTTTAATTAAAAAAGATTTGGGAATTACAAGAGAAAGAATTTATAAATTTACAATGCCTACAGACTATAGGTCAGAAAAACTAGCTGAAGTTGGTTATGTTCAAAAACATTCTGTGAAAGATAGGATTCAGAATATGGCTAATTGGTATTTAACAATTAAAAAATAATTATGAAAAATAAAACTATTTTACTTGGTTTAAATGAACTTAACTTTGATTATATAAAATTTTATATAAATCAAGGGGTGTTGCCAAATTTTAAAAAAATATTTGAAATTCAAAAGCCAATTGAAACTGTTTCGGAAAATGAGTACAGACTTTTAGAGCCTTGGGTGCAATGGGTAACAATTCATTGTGGTAAAAGTTACAAAGAACATAATATTTTTCGTCTAGGGGACATTGTTAATTTCCCTAAACTATCTCAGATATTTGAGGAGTTAGAAACAGAAGGGCTTTCAGTAGGTGCAGTTTCTCCTTTTAATGCTGAGAATCGTTTAAAAAACCCATCTTTTTTTGTCCCAGACCCTTGGACTAAAACGAATCCCTCTGGAAATTGGATTGTAAAAGCATTGTATAAAGCTGTAAGTCAATCTGTAAATGATAATGCGAAATCAAAATTAAATTTGAAATCAATGATTTCATTAGGTCTTGGACTTTTATTGTATGTTCCTATTTCAAGATGGTTTCATTATGTAAAAACTACTTTCAAAGCAAAAAATCCAGGAGCTAAGGCAGTCATTCTAGATAGTTTACTAGCTGATGTCCATTTAACGCTATGGAAAAAATATAAACCTGATTTTTCAAATTTATTTTTAAATTCAGGTGCCCATATTCAGCATCATTATTTATTTAATTCCAAAGCCTACCAAGGGGTTTTAAAAAATCCAGAGTGGTATTGTCCAGATGGTTTTGATCCATTAATTCAAATTCTTTCAGAATATGACTATCAGATAGGTGAACTATTGAAGTTAAGAGATATTAAACTAATTATCACTACTGGCCTCCATCAACAACCTCACGAGCATTTAACTTTCTTCTGGCGTCTTAAAGAACATGTGAAGTTTGCAGATATGATTGGTATTAAAAATTTCTTAGAAATTTCACCAAGAATGTCAAGAGATTTTCTAGTGAAATTTAAGAATGAAACTGATGCCTTAAATGCAGAAAATTTATTGAATAGTTTTTATGCTTTTAAAGATGATATTAAAATATTTGAGGTAGATAATAGAGGTACAAGTCTATTTGTGGAGTTAGTATATCCAAATCAAATTGAGGATAATGATTCAGTCTACTCAAAAGAATCAAATTTAAAATTAGAAAAATTTAAATCCTACTTAGCATTTGTGGCTATAAAAAACGGTGAGCACAATGGGATAGGTTATTTAACTTCTAATTTTGATTTAAAATTAGAAAATCAAATTAACTTAACAGATTTAAAGTCAATAATTAAGAAAGTAGCTTTGTCTAAAAATTAAACAAATTATATTCTTCAAAATTTAGAAAATAAATCTAAGTTTTTTTAATGAAAAAAATATTAATAATTTTTTTGTAAAAACTAAAATGCAAATAGAATCTTTTGGTTTCTCTTTTCTTTCTGAAGATTTTGAAAGGTCTTGGGGAGGTTTCTTAGTTATTGATGAAAGCCAGCCACAAGAATTTTTAAATAAATTTTTTAAAGGTTTAGATGTAAATACTTTAAAAATTGGAGGGAAATTAAGCCCAAAAATACTCATTTTTAGAATATGATAGTAAAAATGCTAATATGGATCCATACGCTGATATTTTGATGGATGCATTATCCAAATAATAATAATTAATAGTAAATTAGCGCCGGACTGTAGTCTCAATTAATTTATAACTAACTGATATTTAGTCATTAAATTTTTAAAAATCCTTAAATTGCCATGAAACGGCCATGAGATTTTAAATTTTATAGATTCTTAATAAACACAAACTCTAAAAATTATGAAGTATCAAGAAATAAAAAAAGAGATAGAATCTTTTGGATTCTCCGTAGTTTCTCATGATTTTGAAAGACCTTGGGGAGGATTTTTAGTGATTGATGAAACCCAATCACAAGAATTTTCTAATAAATTCTTTGAAGGCATCGACGTAAATACCTTAAAAATTGGAGGGAAACTAAGCCCGAAAATATTGATAGTAAAACCTAATGCTCGCTTGTCTTGGCAATATCATAACAGACGTGCAGAAATTTGGCAAGTATACAAAGGAACTGCTGGTATTATTAGAAGTGATTCTGATGATGAAAATGAGATGAAAGAATATAATGAAGGGGGTCAAATCATTTTAAAACAAGGTGAGCGTCACCGTTTAATTGGCTTGAGCGAAACTTCAGTTGTAGCAGAAATTTGGCAACATACAGATGCTACCCATCCTTCAGATGAAGATGATATTATACGTGTGCAAGATGATTTTGGAAGATAAATAAGAATACGATGAGTAAGAAAAAAGGAATGATTGTATCTGGGTATTTTAATCCTATACACAAAGGACATATTGAGTATTTTAACAATGCGAAAGCCCTAGCCGATGAATTATTTGTGATTGTAAATAACGATCATCAAAGAGCATTAAAGGGGTCCAAAGAATTTCAACAAGAACAAGAACGTGTTTTTATCGTCTCTAATATAAAATCTGTAGATCATTGTATTTTATCCATTGATGATGATAGAACCGTTTGTAAAACCATTGAAAAGATAGCCCTAGACTTTGGTGCTACCTATGATTTGAGTTTTGCTAATGGTGGTGACCAAAATAACATTACCATTCCAGAAAGACCTATCTGTGATCAAATGGGAATTAACTTGGTAGATGGTCTAGGAGATAAAATACAGTCTAGCAGTTGGTTGTTAAAGAAGTAAACTTTTTTGGTTACATTTGGTTTAGAAATTAATTTTAATCTCATGCCATTCGATCCAAAATCAGCAAAGCAAGCAGGTAAAAAATCTAAAAGAGGTGCTGCAAAAAAAGAGGGACCCTCCATCAAAGAAAAGATGGAATTGCTCTATGAAAAAGTACTGGATGATCTGCTAGTAAATCAAGAAAAACTTACCAAAACAGAACGGGTAAAAGTTTTTATAACCCTTTCTAATTATATCTTCCCAAAAACAAAATCTGTACGAGACAAATTTACGCTTGAAAAATTAAAAGAGAAAAATGAAGATCACTTCAATCAAGATCCAGATCCTACCAGATAATATCTTTCGAGTAAAAAAATAATCAATTGAATTATAAAGAAACCCTTTTTTTTATTGCCAAATGTTTGACCATTTCTTTGGAAGAAAAAAATAGAGACGAAATAGAGATCTTTCTTAAAACAACGGATGTAGATTGGGATGCTGTTGTAAAAGTTAGTACAGCACATTATGTCTTTCCTGCGCTCTACTGTAATTTCAAAAGAGCTGATTTTTTAAAATATCTTCCCGCTGATTTGGTTGAGTATATAATACACATAACTAACTTAAATAGAGATAGGAATACACAAATCATTCAACAAGCACAAGAACTAAACAGCCTATTATTAGCGAATAACATTAAACCGATTTTTTTAAAAGGAACCGGAAACTTATTAGCGGGAATGTATGAGGATATAGCTGAACGAATGGTGGGGGATATTGATTTTATTTTCTCAAAAGAAGACTATCCAAAAGCGATTATTATTTTAAGAGAGTTAGGGTATTCTGAAGTAAATAAGTATAAATATCATTTTCCTAATAAAAAACATTATAGAAGACTTCAAAAAGAGAATAACATTGCAGCTATAGAGATTCATAAAGAACTTTTAGACATAAAAAAATATGTCAATGAATTTAATTATAGTTTTGTAGAGAAAGATAACCAGATTGTAAATGGTGTTACTATTTTGAGTTATGCAAACAAATTAAATTTATCCATTATCGCCAATCAAATTAATGATAGTGGTTTTTATTATAAAACAATGGCCTTAAGAAATGCCTATGATGTTCTTTTATTGTCTAAAAAAACAAATACAAAAGATGCGGTGAATGCATTAGACAAACTAGCTAATCCTTTGAATTGTTTTTTAGCAGCTTGCTACGAGGTTTTTGATAGAGTAGATAGTTTAAAATACAACAATACAAAAAAGACAGCTTATTATTTAAGTGTTTTTAAGAGTCAGTTTGCCAACAGTAAAACAACAAAAATACGTCACAAATTCATTAAGACGTATCTATTTTTAAAAACTAGATTAAACATTCTTTACAAGTCCATCATATACAAAGAGTATCGAGTTTGGTTGTTTAATTTATTAACTGATAAAAATTGGTATCATAGAAAACTAATTCAGTTTGGAATAAAATAATAAGATTACCAAATAACACCCGCCTGCTGCATAAATAAATCTGCTAGCGCATCTTTGTTTTGATGCGTTCCAATATACGCCAAAAAAGCAATCTCTTTAGAATGTCCAGTGATATTCATAAGCAGTGGCGTTTCAATTTTACCATAGTAATTAGATGCAAATGACCGCCTCATAATATGAGATGTCACAAATTCATATTTTGGCGCATTTACAATTTCCTTTCTTCTTGTCTTTGGGTTGTTCTTAAACCCAGACACCAATTCATCCATTCCCGCCATTCTGCAAAGTTTCTTAATTTGTTTATTAAAGACTACTTGAGATACTTTTCTTGGAAATTCATTTTCTAATAGTTTAATAACTAGTGAATCTGCCACACCAACAGTCACCGCTTTCTTTGTTTTCTGTTGTAATATATCTATATATAATCCAGAACTCGCTTTTCTAAGATTATCTGGGCTCAACTTTAATAGATCTGAGACTCGCTGCCCGATACACAAACCAATCAATAACCAATTATAACTATCTGTATATGCTGCTGGGATATGCTTTAATTCCTTTAATGCTTTTATTTCCTGTGGATTTAAAATATGAAGGATGCGGTCGGAACTTTTCTGTTTAAAAGATTCGATATAATTAGAATAAGGGTGCACTTCTAACCCGCTTTTCTCAGCATCACGCAGAATAATTTTCAATAATTTTAAAAGTTGACCGCAGTAATTATCACTATACTGCTGTTCAATTTTTAGAAAACGGGTAAAAGATTCGGCGGTATATTTATCAATAGAATTCAAATACAATTTCTCTGATTTCTCAAATTCATAAGCTTACTGAGTAACACAAAAGTTCCTTTTATAGTGTTTAAACTTTCTGGGTTATCTTATCATATCACCTTCCTTTTGTAAAGAAAATTGATTTTTTTATATATAATGGTGATTCC
>Ga0233426_10001127_pt1 | contig 25537 bp, 16 predicted proteins | sample SI_118_April2016_6_FD_179875 | JGI IMG/M metagenome (GOLD analysis project Ga0233426, IMG submission 179875) | Seawater microbial communities from Saanich Inlet, British Columbia, Canada - SI_118_April2016_10_MG | ecosystem: Environmental > Aquatic > Marine > Inlet | place: Canada: British...
TTAACGTTAAACGCATTTAACCTTAATTATTCTGAATGTTAGCTGAACATGTCATTTTTATTGTTTGGAAATTAATTAAACATAATGATAATTTCTGAACCGTGTTCAGTGTTTATTCAGCTTTATTCCATTAAATTAATGTCATGTTAAGGCTAATAATTTAATGGAATTGGTTTTAGTTTACTTTTACACTGGAAGTAATTTTATTGGCATTAAATTTTGGTAGGTGAAATGAGCGCTTTGTTTAAGGTTTTAAAATTGTTGATGATTATTGTTTTAAGTAGTGTATTCACTACTTGGACTATATCGGCGATGCCTTTACTTAATTACAGTGGTGCTTATGTTAATGGCGCGAATAAGAAAACACTTGCGATTAGTAATTCACAACAAGCAGCTCGCCTTGTTAAATCACAATACGGTGGAAAAATACTTAAAGTTCAGCGCACCAAAGCTGGCTACAAAGTAAAAGTATTAAAAGATAATGGACATGTGATTTCAGTGACAGTAAATGCCGAATCTGGCCGAGTATCAGGAAGATAAATTATGCGCGTATTATTAGTTGAAGATGACCTAGACTTGCAACAACAATTAAAGAGTCAATTAGAAACGGCAAAATATAGTGTCGATGTTGCGGCAGATGGAGAAATAGGGCTATTTCAAGGGCAAGAGTATAGCTACGATGCGGCAATTATAGATTTAGGGTTACCTAAAATAGATGGCAAAACATTAATAAAGTCATTAAGAACACAGTCGATTAGTTTTCCTATTCTAGTGTTAACTGCTAGAGACCGTTGGCAAGATAAAGTTGATGGACTCGATGCTGGCGCAGATGACTACCTGACTAAACCTTTTCATCATGAAGAGCTACTAGCACGACTCAACGCGCTGATAAGACGAAGTGTTGGTCAATCAAGCCCTATTATTAGTAATGGGCCTTTTGTGTTAGATACTGCAAGTATGCAGGTAAAAGTAGATAATTGTGATGTAAGCTTGAGTAGTTATGAATATAAAGTGTTTGAATATCTCATGCATCATCAAGGGCAAGTGAAATCAAAAACACAATTAACCGAGCATATTTACGATCAAGATTTTGATCTTGATTCAAATGTTATAGAAGTTTTTATTCGGCGCTTACGTAAAAAGCTTGACCCACAAAGTCAATATCAGTTTATTGAAACGTTACGTGGTCAAGGTTACAAATTACGTCAATTTCCACCAGCTTAATGAAGACATTATTTAATTGCAGGCAATGCTTTGCTTAGCTATCTTCGTCATTACTTTAACTCACTAAAATCTCGTATTATTGTCAGTGCGTTAGTGATGGTCATGCTGATTTTACCTGTTGTAGCTTTCTTCATTTCGAACGCTTATCAAAAACATATGAATGCGAGTGTTGAAAATGAATTAGTCGCGTATTCATATTCTATTTTAGCCGTTGCAGAGCTCGATGACGGGCTCTTATTGATGCCAGAGGCATTGGCGGAAAATCAGTTTAATACTAGCGGTTCAGGGTTATATGCTTTAATCACTTCCAAGGGAAATATTCCAAGAAACCTCTGGCGCTCATCTTCATTACTCGCCATTGTTATTCCTCGTTCTCTTCAATCGCCAAAGATTGGTAATAGCCAGTTTTATTCTTTATTAGTTGATGACATTAATCATTTTATTTATAGCTTTTCGGTCACTTTTAATGAGGGAGATACCTCTCAAGAAATGACTCTGCATATCATCAAACAACAAGCTGATTATCAAATGCTTATGACTGAATTTCGTCAACAGTTATGGCTTGGGTTATTCGTTCTGATGGCAGTGCTATTAATACTGCAGTTTGTATGGTTGAAATGGAGTTTAAAGCCATTAGCTACCCTTAAAAAAGAAATTTTTGAAATTGAACAAGGTAAGGAAAATCTACTTAAAGAAAAATACCCTGAAGAATTACAGCAAGTAACTGAGCAATTAAACACATTACTCATCACTGAGCAAAATCAGCGTAAACGATATCGTAATGCTTTATCCGATCTAGCTCACAGTTTAAAAACACCTTTAGCTGTATTACAAGGGCAACTTGCTAGTGAAGAGGTAAGTCAGAGCCAAAATCAACTTAATGAAATAAATATGATGATTGAGCATCAACTTAAACGCGCACAAAGTGCAGGGCAATCGTCTTGGCATTTAGGCGTTAAAATTGCCCCATGTGTTAATAAACTCCTAAATAGCCTTAAAAAAATATATCAAAGTAAGCAATTGTCCTTTAAAGAGAATATTCAAACAGACTTGATTTTTAAAGGAGATGAAGCTGACTTTTTAGAAATTGTTGGCAACCTTATGGATAATGCTTGTAAGGCAGCAAAAAACCAAGTTCTTCTGACCATCATTAATCAACAATCTTCATTAGTGATAATCGTTGAAGATGACGGCTGTGATATTGCACCAGAAAAAATTGAGAGCATTTTACAGCGAGGAATAAGAGCGGATACTTATGTACAAGGCCATGGTATTGGTCTCGCAATTGTTCGTGATTTAGTGGAAAGTTATCATGGTAAATTACAGATAGAGTCATCTTCTTTGCTTAAAGGAGCTAAGTTCACCTTATCCTTTTCTTTATGATCTTATTTTTATTCATCTAAAGCTTCCTATTAGCATATTATCAAAAATTTAATATTGACTTGTTCAGACATCATTCAGTTAACGTCCTATAAACTGATAGTCATAGCTCACAGAGAGGTGAAAACTATGATGAACTTAACTTACTCAATTAATCCAATCATTAAAAAGATCATAAATAAAAATATGGTTTCTTCAGGCCTGATACTTTCAACATTAATATTATCTACAGGGGCTATTACGTCAAAAACAGTATTAGCTAATGAAGTTAATCAAACAAGTGAAAGTGAAATTGTTCAGTTTACCCAAGCTCAACTTGAACAGTTGCTAGCACCAATTGCTCTATATCCAGATACTCTGCTTACTCACATTTTAATTGCCGCCACATACCCGATTGAAGTGATAGATGCTGATCGATTTATTAAACAAAACGAAAATGGATCTGAACAAGATGTTTTAGATAAAACAGCCGATAAAGACTGGGATCCAAGTGTTAAAGCATTAGTGCCTTTTCCACGTATTATTTCAAACCTAAGTAGCGATTTAACTTGGATGAGAAAACTAGGGGATGCATTTTTACAGGATGAATCACAAGTACTAGCCAGTATTCAAGCATTAAGACAAAAAGCGGATGAAGCGGGCAATTTATCTCAAATGGATAATGTTGATATTGTTAGAGAAAAACAGACCATTATTATTGAACCTGCAGAGCCTGAAGTTATTTATGTGCCCTATTACGACACTCGCGTTGTTTATGGTCATTGGCGTTGGTCACATTACCCACCGGTATATTGGCATCGCCCAACACATTATGCTTATTATCATGGGCCATTTTATTGGCAATCATCAGTACATATTGGCTTTGATTTTTTCTTTAGTGCCTTTCATTGGAGAAACCATCATGTTGTAAGACACCATCACAAAAAACGCTATCACCATTCGAATCGTCGTATAGCAACGAGTCATCATGCCAAACGTTGGAATCATAATCCACAGCATCGTCGTGGTGTCGCTTATCGAAGCAAAAAAGTTCAACATCGTTATAGCAGTAACAGACCAAGTATTGAACATAACCGTGTTACTCGTAAGCAGCATAATAAAGTAGTAATAAATACTGCACATAAAGTAAGTAAAAAGCACAAACAAATAGCAAGTCGTTTACAGGTTAATCAAGCAGTTAAAATTAGGGATAAGACGCATCAAAAAATCACAAAGAGAGATCGTGGGGAAAAACAGTATTTCTCAAACAAAAAAGAAAAGATGAATTCTCATGACACGACTAAAAGTCAGCGTATTGTAAATAATCAAAGTAAGGTGACACGTAAAATAGTTAACAATAAAGCTCACAAAGATACTTGGAATAGGCCTTCACAAGTGAAACATGTCGAGCAAAAGGGCAGAGAGGTGACTCCGCAAAAACAATATAAAACGAGTCAACCAACATATAACAAACAAAAAACATATAAGCCTAAGGGAGGCCACTCAAGTAAAAATCATACACGAGTGGCAAAAAATAGCTCAAGTAGAACAAAGTCGCATTCATCACGTAATCGACAAAAATATTAATAAAACTTACTGAGCTGTAGAGTAAAATACCGCAATAATTAATTATATGCGGTATTTTTTTGCTTCGCGGTTTTCAGGAAAACTTAATAAATTTTGCCGTGACCTTTTACTTTATTTACATCAACACGCGTTGGGGTTATGTGCCCATCAACCAAGCCTTGCGTTGCAACAGATAAACTTTCAATGACTTGATGCATAGACTTTAAATCTAAACTGGCTAAGTCATCAGACACTTGATGATAATGCTTATCTTTGTCTAATTGTGTGCTACTAAAACTATGTGCAGGTACACCCAAACGAGCAAGCGTGGCGTTATCTGAACGATAAAATAAATTTTGTTCAGGGTAAGGGTCTTGATGAACTTCTGTTCCTTTAACTTTTAGACTTTCATTTAATAAAGCGCCTAAATTTGAACGTTCCATACCTGTCATCCACATTTCACCTGCACCAAATTTAGACGGTTTACCTATCATTTCAATATTCACCATCGCGACAACATCATCAGGGTTCAACTGCTGAGAAAAGTAACGAGAACCAAAACCACCAATCTCTTCAGCAGTAAAAGCGCTAAACATTAATGAGCGAGCATTGTTACCTTTTTTAGCGAAGTATTGTGCTAGGTTAATAATAGCCGTTGTGCCAGAAGCATCGTCGTCAGCACCATTATATATAACATCACCTTCATCTGTTGGGCTTGCGCCTAAATGGTCGTAATGTGCAGAGTATAAAACAATTTCGTCTTTTAAATTTTTACCGGGTAATACAGCAACAACATTGGTTAACTCTTGTTTAGTAATTTGTGTTTTTGCTGAAACCTTAACTGAATCAATACTTGCATCATCAGTTAAAACCATCACGATTGCCCCTTGATGATCGAGCTGTAACTTGTTTAAGCCACGGGCAAAATATCCTCGGTAACCAGCAAAAATTTTAGCGTGTGCAGTATTAATTAAGACTAAATGCTGGCCACCTTTTTGATTAAGTCCACGAATGACTTCACGCATATTGTCATTTTTGCCAATAACATGTGTTGAAAAGTCTGTAGCAGAAGACCAATTAATAGCTTCAATGGTACTTGCCATAGCTAAATGATCATCTGTAATAGTATTATTGTTGAGCGTAGCGCTGATGTTTACTGGAGCTATGTTAATAATATCAAACGTTTGCTTAAAGGATTTTGCACCACTCATTGGAACTAAACCAATTTCTTGGAATCGTTGGCTTATATAATGAGCGGCTTTATCGATATCTTTTGAGAAGCTAGCTCGACCGTTTAATTCATCACTTGCTAAGTAAGTAATATCTTTGGTCATTGCTTCAATTGAAATATTATTAGCATTAACAGTGAAAGTTAATGTAAGGCATAAAGATAGGACAATAGTTGATGCCTTTTTAATGATGTTTTTATTCGTTTTTGTAGTCATATTATAGTGTATGTATTGAAGAGTTGATATTGTTACTATTGAAGATTTAAATCGTTTTTGCAACAGTTAAACTACCGTGTAAATGAAGCGTTGTTATTCAGATTGTAAAGTTTCTTTTTCAATAAGTAAGCTTTCATCGTCAATGGTTAACCATAACTGACCATCTTGAATACTTGCTTGAATTTCCATTGTTCGATTAAGAAACGTAGCTAACTGATTAACGGTTTCGTAATTGAAGCGCTCTACCGTCAAAGATTTATAGGGTGAAAGTTTGCTTTGGTTCTGTTTCCACCAAACATCAAATGACGAGTTATAGCCATATAAAATGGTATGCTGCGCTTTGTTACAGGCTTTTTTTATCCGTTTTTCATCTGGTTGGCCTAACTCTATCCATAATTCAATTTCTTCAGAATAATTAATTTGCCACAGAGCGGCTTCATCTTCATCACTTAACCCTTTTCCAAATGCGAGTTGTTCATGAGCGTTTAAAATATAGGCTAGAAAACGAGCCATTAAACGTAAATCTGTTTCAGAAGGGTGTTGAGCTACTGTCAAATTAAGGGTGTCGTAATAATCTCTATCCATGTCAGATAAATGAATAGTTGCTTTATAAATAGTCGATTTAAGCGCCATAACTGTTTGTAATATTAAGCTAAGTTAATTGTTGATTTTATTATACGCCTCATTTCGTAGTTTTATACATTTCTTTTAATTTATAATATTAATGATTAAACCTTATCATTAAGGTTAAAAATAAATAAGCTGTAGATAAGTCTGCACATAAACTAACGAAAATTTTACTCGTGTATCGTATTCCTCATAAACAGTCTTGATATTTCTCTGGTGAATAATACAGATAACATTGATTGATTTAGATGATATGTCAATCAATGATAGAGTGAACGAAATGCTTTTAGGAAAATGTTATGACTATTACTTCATTTATTCCCCCACAACGTACGCTAATGGGGCCAGGCCCTTCAGATGTCAGTGCTCGAGTGTTATCGGCGCTTTCGCGTCCTACTATTGGTCATTTAGATCCTTTATTTGTGGGGATGATGGATGAGGTTAAATCACTACTTCAATATGCTTTTCAAACCACCAATGAATTTACCATTGCACTTTCAGCTCCTGGCTCTGCTGGTATGGAAGCATGCTTTGTTAATTTAATTACACCTGATGATACAGTCGTTGTTTGTCAAAATGGTGTGTTTGGCGCTCGTATGATTGAAAATGTGAGGCGAATAGGTGCTAAGCTTGTTGTTGTCGAGGGAGACTGGGGAAGAGCCGCTGAACCACAAGCATTAGAGCAAACTTTATCAAGTCACCCTGAAGCAACATTTGTGGCTTTTGTTCATGCTGAAACTTCTACAGGAGCATTGTCAGATGCAAAAACATTATGCGAAATAGCACAAAAACACCAATGCTTAACAATTGTTGATGCTGTTACTTCCCTTGGCGGAGTAAAACTGAAAGTTGACGAATGGGGTATAGATGCGGTTTATTCAGGCAGCCAAAAGTGCTTGTCTTGTGTACCGGGAATATCACCGGTTAGTTTTAGCAATAAGGCTGTTGAGGTCATTAAAAATAGAACTACGCCTGTACCAAGTTGGTTTTTAGATCAATCTTTAGTGATGGCATATTGGTCTGGTGAAGGTAAAAGAACTTACCATCATACCGCGCCAGTAAATTCTCTTTATGCCTTACATGAAGCATTAGTTATGCTGAAAGATGAAGGTTTAGAGCAAAGTTGGCAACGGCATCAAGAGCAACATCAAACTCTTGCTGAAGGTCTAAATAAATTGGGTTTAGATTTTGTGGTGCCAAATAATGAGCGTTTACCGCAACTTAATACGGTATATATTCCACATGGTATTGATGATGCAAAAGTGAGAGCTTATCTGCTCAATGAATATAATTTAGAAATCGGTGCTGGCTTAGGTGAATTTGCAGGAAAAGCTTGGCGTATCGGCTTGATGGGATTTGGCGCTAGAAGTGAAAATGTTGCATTATGTTTAGCAGCCTTGGAAGACGCTTTAGCTAACGCATAATTAGCTAACGCTTTAGTTGGTTTGCTATAATTGTTTAATTGATATGGCAGATCATTAAAATACGTAATTTTATATTATCAACGCATCTTTTTGTCTTTATTGAACAGATTCAACTATGCTTACTGTTCGATATTAAGCAAGGATGTCCTTATGAAACGTATTATCATATGCGCTGATGGAACATGGAATCGCCCTGAACAGTTAAATAAAGAACAATACCCGACTAACGTTTTATCATTTGCACGCCATATATTACCCGAAGATGACGCAGGCACAAAACAAGTTATATTTTATGATTGGGGGATTGGTTCTTATCATGACCAATTAACAGGTGGTGGTTTAGGAGCTGGTTTAGAAAAAAACGTTATGGATGGCTACCGTTTTCTTGTTCATAATTATGACATTGGCGACGAAATTTACTTATTTGGTTTTAGTCGTGGCGCTTATACTATTCGCAGTTTATGTGGCTTAATAAATAACTGTAGTATTTTAAAAAGTGCACATGGGCGCTTAATTGAAAAAGCTTTCGATATATATAAAACTAAAAAGCATACCCCTAAGAGTCAATTTTCAATTAATTGGCGTGCAGAGCATTCTGTTGCTAATCAAGTGAAAATTCACTTTGTTGGTGTGTGGGATACCGTAGGGGCGATGGGATTACCCTTTAGTATTTTTGGTTTGATCAAAGACAAACACCTCTTCTATGATAGAAAATTAGGCAGTAATTTAAAAACTGTTCGTCATGCGTTGTCGCTTGATGAAATGCGAGATGATTTTGAACCAACTATCTGGGAGCCACGTGATACCGAAGATTTAGCGCAAGTTTGGTTTGCTGGTGTTCATGCGGATATTGGTGGCAGCTATAAACCAGATAGTGATGGTAAAGTGTTGTCTGATATTTCTCTGCAGTGGTTGTTAACGGAAGCTGAAAATAGCGGCTTAGCATTTGATAACCAAATTAAACAAAAAACATTAACAGCGCATACGTGTGCTAATGCAAGCCAGCATAATGAGTACAAAGGTAAGTATAAATTACTTGGAAAGCGAATAAGAGAAATACCATCGCAAATTAATATCCCAACTTATGTCCATTCTAGTGTTAAAACACGATACTTAAATGGTTATAAAAGCCAACCAGTAGAGAATTACATTTCAAAATTCGGACAATGGCCGCCTGTATGGTAGTTAAGTGAATTTTAGAGGGTAGCTTTTCTTAAACTAAACTTTAAACGTGTCAATCACTAGTTGGTTTCTACCATTTTCTTTGGCTTGATAAAGCAACTTATCTGCTTGAAATAAAACTTCGGCTGAAGTGGTCGCTTGATCATCTCCGACTAATATTGCCCCAATACTAATGGTTAGTAAATTTGAGGCTTTAGAATACTCATGTTTAATTTCTTTATCAGCTAAGGCTTGCACAATATTACTGATAATGAGTCTAGTGCCTTCAAGATTACTATTCGGTAAGATAATTAAAAATTCCTCACCGCCATAACGTGCAGCAAAATCACGTGGACGTTGTAAAACCTCTCTAAAACTGGTCGCTATTTTTTTTAATGCTGCATCACCCGCACCGTGACCATAATTATCGTTATAAGGTTTAAAATAATCAACATCAATTAATGCTACCGCTATTTGTTTTTTATCTCGTTTATTTGCTGCAAGTTCATCGGCAAGCACAATATCCATTTTCCGGCGATTAGAAATTCCTGTTAAAGCATCAATATGAGCAATTTCGTTGAGCATTTTTCGTTGCTTTATTAATTCTAAATGCATCATTACACGGGCGATAACAATATTGGCTTTAAAAGGTTTATAAATGTAATCGCAACCGCCTAGATCAAAACCACGTTCTTCATCATCACTATTGGCTAATCCTGTCACAAATATTACTGAGATATTCATGGTTTCTTTATCATTTTTAATTTCTTCAATGACTTCAAACCCTGAACGATCAGGCATAATGACATCAAGTAAAATTAAATCGGGCAGGTGTTTTCGGGCAAGTTCAGCGGCTTGCTCGCCGTTTTTAGCAAAAATGATGGTTGCTTCATCTTGAAGTAACTCTTTTAGTATTTTTCTGTTGGCTTTTTCGTCATCAACAATTAATACTTTTTGTGAAAAATTTTCCATGATTTTATGTCTTCATCCATTTTATAATTTTTGCTATCAGCCATTCTTATTATTTCATATTAACGATATAACTCTTTCATCAACACTTCTATTTTTTTCATCGCGTTTTGGTATTCGATATCTTCAATATCATCTGCTATTTTTTGAGCAATATTTTGATGTTCGGTATTTTTGGTTAATGTTAGCAACCTTGGTAATAAATCTTCTACCTCAGCATTTTCTTGTTTTATTAAATTATCAATAGAACCAAGTAATACTTTTAATTGTCCTGAGTAATATTCTAGATTGATGATTTGACTATTATCAATATCATCTTGTTGATCGCTGTCGCTTCGGTCTTCAGTCTTTGTCAAAGAAGATAATGCTAGCAGAACATTATTAAGTTCAATACATGTTGAAGCCATAATTAAATCTGCTGACTCAGGCTTATTCTTTAATTGAGCTTCTAATTCTGTTGCCCGTTTAGTTAACGTGGTTGCTCCAATGTAATTTGCATTAGACTTTAATGAATGAGCGACTCTAAATGCTTCTTCATAGTTTTTTTGCTGATAAATATCTCTTAAGCTATCTACTGAATCTTTATAATTTTTACTAAAATCGATGACTAATTGCTGATAAATGTGTGTTCTACCGCCCATTGATTTAATGGCATTATCTACATCTAAAATTGTGAGCTCAGCTAATTCAGATAAAAACGTTCCTGCCTCTGTTTTAGTGCTTTTTTCATCAGGTTCAAGTTTTGGCTTCTCTAGAGCTTTATTCTTTAGTTGACTGGTTGTTTCGTTTGACAACCACTTCGCAAGCAATACAAAGAGGGCATTAGGGTCTATTGGTTTAGTAAAGTAATCATTCATGCCTACATCAATACATTTTTGCAGTTCTTCTTGCATGGCATGTGCGGTCATGGCAACAATCGGCAAGTTTTCAAATTTAGTTTGATTACGAATGTTCTGTGTGGCGGTTATGCCACCCATTACTGGCATTTGTAAATCCATGAATACAATATCGTATGCTTTTTCTTCCAGCATATCTAACGCAATTTTTCCGTTAACGGCTACATCAATTTTAGCCTGAGTTTCCTCTAAAAACCCTAATACAACTTGTTGATTAAGTTCATTATCTTCAACTAATAAAATTTCTGCGTGTGATAAGTCTAATAACCCTTTATGTAAACTTTGGCAATGCATATTATCGTTATCAAGTTTTAAAGCGTTCATCATGGCATCTAATAAAATTGACGCATCTACTGGCTTCTCTAAGTAGCCATCAATACCTGCTGCTTGTGACAGCGAAATAGCATCACCTTTATCAAAAGCGGTTACCATTAATACTGCCGGTAAGTTTTGTTGCTGTATGTTTTGATTAATGGCATGAGCAAGTTCAATACCATCCATTTGAGGCATGCGCCAATCTGTAATTACAAGGTCAAAAGGTTGTTCTACTAATACTGCATTATCTATAAGTTCTAAAGCTGTGGCAGCATTATCAGCCGTTGATATTTTACAGCCGAACTGTTCTAGTAAATCGACAATAACACTCAAACAAAGAGCATTATCATCTACTACAAGTACATTTAGGCCCTCAATAATTACGTTATTTGATTTGATTAATTCGCTTTGCTCAACTTCATCAAAGCTCGCAGTGAATCCAAAAGTACTGCCTTTGCCTAATTCACTGTTTACCCATATGTCACCTTGCATTAATTCGGTAAGTTGTTTACAAATTGAAAGTCCTAAACCCGTACCACCAAATTTTCGTGTGATGGTGCTGTCAGCCTGGCTAAACGATTGGAATAAATGTTCGATAGAACCATCACTTAATCCAATGCCTGTATCAGCCACATTAAATTCAATTTTGTTGTTGTCTTGTTCGTTTAATTTAACTTCAATTAATACATGGCCTTTCTCAGTGAATTTAACTGCATTGGTGACTAAATTAACCAGTATTTGTTGTAATCGAATCGGGTCAGATTTTATTTTGTTAGGGACATTTGGCGCAGTTTTAACGATCAGCTCTAACCCTTTGCTATGTGCTTTTAATGCACATATATTAGCGGTTTTTTTCAATAAGCCTTCAATATTCATCACTACAGACTCAATGGTCATTTTACCGGCTTCAATTTTTGAAAAGTCGAGGATATCGTTAATTAACCCTAATAAAGCTTGTGAAGCGTCTTGTGTTTTTTCAACTAGATCTTTTTGATGACTATCTAATCTTGTTTTCAAAGTGAGATGGCTTAAACCAATAATAGCATTCATTGGTGTGCGAATTTCATGGCTCATTTTAGCTAAAAATTCACTTTTAGCTTGTGTTGCTTTTTCAAGCTGAGCCGTGCGGTTAGCCACTTGAAACTCTAAGTTTCTATTAATATCAAGCAAACTTAAATGGTTTTCAACACGTGACAATAACTCATATTTAGAAATAGGCTTACTTAAGTAGTCGTTACCACCAACCGCAAAACTTTCAACCAAATCGACCACCTGATTTTTAGCCGTTAAGAAAATAATGGGAAGCTCGTTAACGCTAAAGTTTTTACGCAAAATTTTACAGACTTCATAACCCGACATCTTAGGCATCATCACATCAAGTAAAATTAAATCGAAAGGGCGAGATGTTGCTGTGTTTTTGCCATCTTGTTGAACAAGATTTTCATTAGCCTTATCAACTAATGATAAGGCTTGTGCACCGCTAGAAGCTTCACTTAATTGATAACCTAAAAGGTTTAAATGGTTCAATAATACTTGACGATTTATTGGGTCGTCATCAACCACTAAAATATGAAACTTTTTATGCTCAATACTTGCTTCAGTACCAAGTTGAAGCTCTTGGTCACTCAAACTAATGTATTCAATTTCATCATCTAAATATTGTAAACGGTTGAGTTTTTGTTGGTTACTCGATTTTACAACATTGGTTACATCGGCAATTTGGTCTGCATTTATGGGTAAAGTGATGTTAAAACAACTGCCTTCACCAACGGTTGAGGTGACTGAAATATTTCCGCCATGCAATTCTATTAATTGTTTGGTTACCGACAAACCTAAACCTGTGCCACTTTGGTCTCTATACTCATTGCCTTGTAATTGCTCGAATGAATTAAAAATATCAGACAATTTATTTGGTGGAATACCCATACCGGTATCGGTAACCGAAAGTGTAATGCTATTGTTTTTTTGCACTGCGTTAACTGTAATTTCACCTTGTTCAGTAAATTTAATCGCATTACCAATTAAATTATAAAGGATTTGCTCAATACGGTTTTCATCAGCATTAACAAGGGGAAGGGTATTATCAACATTATTTTTTAAGATAATAGGTTTATCACCAATCAAAGGTGTTGAAACCGTAAGCACCACATCAGTTAAACTGTGAAGCTCGACGCCAGTGGGATTAAGTTTTAAGTTATGATTTTTCAATTTTGAAAAATCAAGAATATCATTGACTAAATTAGATAAGCGTTTACCACTGGCTACAACCATCGCAAGGTTTTTATTAGCATTGTCAGGTAATTGGCCAGCAATACCGTCTATTAAAGATTCAGCAAGCCCTATAATGCCATTAAGTGGTGTGCGTAATTCATGCGAGGTATTGGCTAAAAACTCATCTTTTAATTTATCTGCACGCGTTAGTCGAACATTAATAGCATGCTCTTTTAAACGTAAATAATTTTGACGATAGAAAAATAAGCCAACCGTACCAGCAATCAAGAAGGCATAAATACTATATGCCCACCATGATAACCAGTAAGGCGGGAGTACTTTAATAGGGAGTGACTTACCTTGTTGATTCCAGTAGCCATCTCCATTACTCGCCTTAATACGTAATACATAATCACCTGAAGGTAAATTAGTATAAGTAGCACGACGGTTTTTAGCATCGGTGTAAATCCAATCATCATCAAAACCTTCAAGCATATAGGCATATTGATTATTCATTGGTTCAGCAAAGTGCAGGGCAGCAAATTCAAAAGATACTAATTTTTCATGATAAGTAAGGATTAATTCGTCTAGCTCATTAATAACCGAGTCAATGGTGAACTTATTTTTTTGTTTTTTATCTTCAGCGAAAGTAAGTGCTACAGGCTGGTTATGCACCCTAAAATCTGTTAAAACCACATTAGGTAAGCTAGTATCGTCTTTTATGTCTTTAGGATAAAAATGATTAAAACCATTTATACCACCAAAAAATAATTCTCCTGACTTACTTTTATAATAAGCACCTCCGTTAAATTCATTACTTTGAAGACCGTCATTAACATCATAATTTTTGAATTGTTCAGTTTCAGGGTTAAATTTTGATAACCCTTTGTTGGTGCTTAGCCACAAATATCCTTGATTATCCTCTAAAATCCCGTAAACACTGTCGCTGGCTAACCCTTCTTTTTCGCGAAAATGGGTAAACTTACCTGTTTTTTTATTGTATTTATTTAAGCCGCCCCATGTACCTATCCAAAAATTTTCATCGTGATCTTGGTAAACTGTAAAAACTTTATTATTTGATAAGCTGTTTGCATTTTTTGGATCATTCTTAAAGTTAATAAATGATTGAGTGTCTTGTTGATAAAAGCTTAAACCATCGTCAGTTCCTAGCCAAAGTTGGTTTTGATTATCGAAATAGATATCCCAAATAGTATCATTAGCGATACTGGTGTTATTGTTAGGATCGTGTTGAAAATGTTTAAATAACCCCGTACTTTGGTTTAACCTATTTAAGCCGCCTCCCCATGTACCAAGCCACAATTGATTATTAGAGTCACCTTGTATTGAGAGAATACTATTATGACTAATACTGCCTTTTTTATCTTTGTCGTGCGAATAATGGGTAAATTGTTGAGTGTTTTTATCAAGCCGGTTTAATCCTGCACCGTAGGTTCCTATCCAAGTAGCTCCTCGTTTGTCATGATAGATGGAAAGAACATTGTCACTGCTTAGGCTATTTTGGCTACTGTTAAATCGATACTGAATAAGCTTTTCTTTATTTGCATCTAATTTATTAACCCCTCCGCCAAATGTTCCAACCCATATTTTTCCTTCTAAATCATTAGTTAAAGAAAACACCATATCGTGGCTTAAACTTAAATTATCATTTGTTTGATGTTTGACAGTTGAGAAATTACTATTATTAAGGTCCCCAATATTTACACCATTATCCCAAGTCCCTACCCAGAGCTTTTTAGAATTGTCTTCATATAAGAAAGATATATTATTTGTATTTAATCTTTTATTATTATCTGCTGTTGTTGAATAGTGTGAAAATTTTAAGGTTTCAATATTGTAAAAATATAACCCGCTAAAAGTTGCAAACCACACGTTATTATTGCTGTCTTGTAAAATACTCCTTATATTTGAATCACTTAATAATGAATTACTATTTGGCAGTTCAATAAAGTTAATAAAGGCTTCATTATCAGTGTCAAAAATACTTACCCCAGATGTTGCCCCTAGCCAAATGTGTCCATTCTTGTCGTTATAAAGTGCATTTAAATGATCGTTGTTAATATTATTTGCAGGACTATTTATATCAGGAAAATAGGTGAATTTATTTACAATAGTATCAAATTTATTAAGGCCCCCTAAATTTGTTGAAAGCCATAATACGCCATTTTTACCTTCAGTGATTTTATTAACATTGTTATTAATTAAACTATGTAAATTATCAGGTTGATGGGTAAAACGTGTAAACGTTTTAGTGTCTATATTAAGCTTGTTTAAACCGTTAGAGGTTGCCACCCAAATATTATTTTTGCTATCTTGAAAAATATAGTTAATGCGCCCATTCGTAATGCTCGATGTATTCTTAATATCATATTGAAAATTACTAAATGAATTGCTTTGTTTATTATATAAATTTAAACCACCGTTAGACGTTCCTATCCACAAAAAACCTTGTTTATCTTCGTATAGGCATGTAATCCAATTATCTGAGAGTGAAGCCTCTGAGCTTGGGTTATGACGAAAAGTAACTTTTTGATATGCATCATATCGGTGAAGTCCATTTTCGGTACCAATCCATATAAAACCTTGTTGGTCTTTTAAAATTGATTGTATTGAAATTAATGATTCTTCATCTGAAATCTGCAATTGGTCAAATTGAACGTTTGACGCGAGGGCATAAAGAGTGTGAGAAATGCAAAGTAGTACAAAAAAGAGAATTTTAATCATTTAAATTTCTTAGTATTAATTGGCAAAAGCCAAAGTTTAAAGCGAATTAGTGTAATTAATCACTATACGAACAATTAACTAACGTTTGCTGCGAACAATTCAATATTATTTTACTAAATCGATAGTAGCGAATCTCATATAATAAACAAAGAGTTAATCTGTATATTTTTAAGTTACACCTTGAACTCATCTTTTATCAAGTCTATGCTAGAAAAGTTGCAGAAAAAGTGAATCCACTTAAATAATACTTTTTAAGCAATAGGTTATAAGAAAAACAAACCATTATATTTTAAGGAAGGGTTATGAATACTCCAAATACTGATAAATTACACGATGCAAAAATTATTGATAAAGACAAAATAGATGAAGATCACGTTAAAGCAATTGAAAGTTTATCAGCAGAAGAAGTTGAGCATACTATTAATATTTCTAAAAAATTAAAAGATGTACCACCTGCAACAGGCGTAGGGTTTTAATCTTTTACTTCAAATTCCGTTGGTGTTTAAATAATTAAATACCAACGTTTATAGTCTTAACTCTTATTTTTAGTTTTTATCATTATGGGAACATTAGTGTCTTCTAAAACAAATTTCCAACGAATAGAGCAAACCGTTCATTTTATGAGGCTAAAAGCGTTTAACGCTTATGATGAATTTAGAAACCATCCAAGATTTCCTGAGATGTGTGTTGAATTTATTTTGATGAATCAACATGTGGCTAAAGCAACGGTACCTATGATGCAAGAAGTTGTTAGGTGTTCTGAAGCGATTGCTGATGATCCTGTTTCTACTCCATTGATTAAATATATGCGGCAACATATAGCAGAAGAAACAGATCATGACGAATGGTATTTAGACGACCTTGAAGTGTTAGGGTTAAGTAGAGAAGAAGCACATAATCGTATACCCACACCTAATACTGCGGCAATGATTGGTTCGCAATATTATTGGATTAAACATTATCACCCTGTCGCCTTTCTTGGGTATATGGGGTCAGTTGAAACTTATCCATCACCAGAACAATGTGTGAAAGACATGATCAAGGATTCTGGTTTACCAGCAAAAGGTTTTGATACCTTGTTAATGCATGCCCAAATTGATGTTAACCACGGTAGAGATATTATTAATTTAATTAATACTTTGCCACTAACAGAACAACATATCAAAATTATCGAAATGGCGGCTTTTCAAACCTTTAGATATACCGCTTTAATGGTTGACGAACTTGTAAATACATTGCCGATTAAACAATCTGTTGCAGTTTAAATTCAATAATCATCAAATCAAATAGTAACTACAAACATTTCGTTATGTTGCTTTAGTGATTGAATATGTTTGGAAAGTTGCGCAAAAGTTAATAAAGCGATAGCTTAATTTTATTATTATTAGAAAAGAGCATTTTGTGAACTTTATTTTGAAAAATTTTGATGGAAGGAGAAAAACTATATGGAAGTAATACATCAAAGAACGGTATTGCCAGATCCTCATGATGATAGAGATCATAATTTTTGTGATATTTATGGTGCAAAATCCTCTTACTTTTGCGATATAGATTGTCAGAATGAAGTGAAAGAAAAAATAGCCTCATACACCTTAAATAAAGTTGATTTAAGGTCGCAACTTACTTCTGAAATTATCAATCAAGGATTATTAAACTCTTGTTCTGCATGCGCCATTTCGGTTGCTTCAGAACTTTATTTAATAAGGGATAGTCAGCCGTTTGTTGATGAAAATGCTAGCAATATAGATGCGTCGCAAATGTTCGTTTATTACAATGAACGCGTAATGGAAGATAAAGTCGACTTAAATGCACCAGTTTATATTCGTAATGGTATTAAATCATTATTTAAAAATGGTATTTGTTCTGAAAAATCCTGGCCTTATCCTGAAATGATGTTGCCAGAAAGTCTAAAAGCAATAGTTGCTAATGGCAAGATGGAAGAAATACAGCAAGAATTAACGCGGGTGATGACTGAACATCGGTCAGAAATTCAAGCCGCTATCAAAGAAACGCCTTCAAATGCCGCTATTACACAAGCCAAAAAGCACATAATAAATCGTTATTGTAAATTGAACGAAGAAGAAGATTTATCTGAATTGAGACTATCCTTATCAAAAGGATTACCTGTTATTTTTGGCATGATGGTACCTAAAAGTTTTTATGCGATTGGCAAAGATGGTGTGATGAACATGCCTTGTGTAAAAGAACCTCGATTAGGAGGACATGCCCTATTAGCGGTAGGTTACGATGATGATAAACAAGTATTTATTGTGAGAAATTCATGGGGTGAAGAATTTGGTGATAAAGGCTATTGTTATATGCCTTATGAGTTTTTTACTAGCCAATATGGTATTAGCGAAGATTTGGCAGATAATACCTTTAGTTATTGGTGTTTAACGCACGATTAGATCGTGCGTTAACGAGCTACAGGGCGTTTTAAACTTCTTCTAAATTTAAATATCCTGCTGGGCTGTCTTTAAAGTCGGGTAGAGCAGGGGTTTGTCCTGAAAGTGCCAGTGATAAATAACAATGGCTTAACGAGAGTAAAATTTTATTATCAACTAAATGTGTTAAGCATTTCTCTATCTCTTCATCGTTAACGTTATTTTCGGTTTGGCTTAGTTTTGCTTTTATACGGTTCTTTGTAATAGGCTCTGCGCATAAGCGATAAACATCAGCGTTAAGTCCCGTTAGTTGATGCGTAAAATTGGTGGCAATTTTTCGGGTATCAATAATAACGATATTTTCACCTTGGTCGCTCATATACAACAGTGGTATTGATGCATTAACCCAACATGTAATCCATTGATCTAAACATTCTTGTAAGTTTTGGTGTTCAATAGCGTTATGTTTTACGCTTGTCATTAAAGTAAAAACATTAGTTGTTTCTGATGATTTTTCATCAAAAAAATATGCGATATTAAAAAGTGCTTCATCGCTTAAAGGGTAAATGTATTGGTAACTCTTCAAGGGGGCTAACGTTAAACCATATTTTTCTGGTTTTTTAAAATAAGGGCTAAAGCGTGGGTAACGAATTTTGATCATTTCTTTATTAGGTGGCTGTAAATGACTAATTAATGGTAAAATTTCGACCATTTCTGAATACCAATTTAAATCTTCATTCGGAGCGCCACACAGTAAATTCCAAATAACACTAATGCCGTAGTTTCTGCACCACTTAAGTGCCGACACGTTTTGTACACCGGTTACGCCTTTATTAATAAGTTTTAAAAAGTCGTCGTGCAGGCTTTCAAAACCTGGTTGTATCCATTTTATGCCGGCATTGGCAAGTTGTTCGATGTGGTCTTTTTTAAGATTAGATTTAGTTTCGTAAAATATGCTGTAGTTTTTCTCTTTACTTAACTCAGGAATAACAGTTTTCATGTATTCCATGGGTAATATATTATCTACGACTTCAAATTTATTGTTGTTGTATTTTTCAGATAACAGCTTGAACTCTTTAATTACAACGTCTGCAGGTTTAGAACGATGTTCCATACTCACGCCATTTAAGCCGCAAAATGTACAATGTTTTTTGGCTCCCCACCAACAACCACGCGATGTTTCTGCAAGTAGCCCTGTATCAATTTTGTTATTAAGGTTAAGTCGATTCACCGTATCAAAATAACTATCAAACGTGGGTGCGCCAACTTGACTCATATCATCTATATAACCGCGTGGCGGTGTTTTATTTTTAAGCGACTTTGTAATTAATAAGTCACTACTGCCTTGAGCAATAAAACCATGGGGCAGGTTATGTATTCCGATAGGTTCTTCGCGCATTAATTTATCGATAAATTCGCCGATAACCGCGTCACATTCGCCTGAAAAAACATAATCTACCCATGGGAAGTTTTCACTTATGGTTTGCCCCATTATGCTTTCGCAATTAGCTCCACCCATTAGGGTGATGGTATGAGGTGATTGCTCTTTAATGTTTCGAAGTAAAGCGAGTGATGCGCAGTTTTGTTGGAAAGTAGAAGTGCAGGCAATTATCTTAGGCTTGTTTTTAATAATAGATTCAGTAAGCACACTTATATAGGTTTCTGCACTGTCTCTTACACGATGTAATTGTTGTTTTAGTTCGTCGGTTATATCTGTAAATAACGCAAAAAATTCATCATCATTGTTTTCTTTATTGGGAAAAGCTGCGCGAGAAAATGTCCACTCACCAATCAATTGTTCAAAAAATGAATTGTCAATAGCGTCATATTCAGCAAGCCCTATTGTATTGGCAAATTCAACGTTGCCGTAAATTACATGCGCTTGGTGGTTGTACGCTAAAATATAATTTTCAATTAAACCTAGTGCTAATGAAGGATGAGTGATTGATGCATAAGGCATATTTACAAGAAAAATATTTTTTGACATAAAAGCAAATTATCTTTTTATTAGTTATTTTACAATCTGTAAGACTTAAATTAACTTAATTAATTGAAAAATAAAATGTAAATCTAATGTGAATTATTTTGCGGAGTCTAACTTCGTTCGTGGCACCTACTCAGGAGTGTAGATTTATTTTCATTTGTAGGTCGATATTTGCCTACATGGATTTAGTTACCTAGGTTATGTCTGGAATTTATACCCTGCATCTTGACAAAAATTCACCTCCTTAGTCGTCGAAATTTGTGCTGATTTGTAAAAACTACACTTAATACCTGCATTATTGATGATAAAGCCTAGTAATACCGAATGGTGTAAGTATAATGTGCGTGCAAATTTTTGTTATTACATTTTTTTGTATTATTTACGAAGAACGTAAAAATTAATTAATCAATCAAACTGTATAATTTTTTGTTCAACTTTTAGCGTTACAACTTTTGGCTTTTAGTGAATAAATAATTGTACAGATTGATTATTTTTATAGATAAATCAAATATATAAGGAACATTATATGTTCAATACTGTTACAAAAACATTTGAGTTCGGTAACCATACCGTTACTTTAGAAACAGGTGCAATCGCTCGTCAAGCAACATGTGCTGTTATGGCTAGCATGGACGACACTTCGGTATTAGTGTCTGTTGTTGGTAAAAAAGAAGCTAAGCCTGGTCAAGATTTTTTCCCTTTAACGGTTAACTATCAAGAACGTACTTATGCTGCAGGTAAAATTCCTGGTGGTTTCTTCAAGCGTGAAGGTCGTCCTTCTGAAGAAGAAACATTAATTGCTCGTTTAATTGATCGCCCAATTCGTCCTTTATTTCCAGAAGGGTTTACTAACGAAGTTCAAGTGATTATTACGGTTGTTTCTGCTAACCCAGAAATTGCCCCAGATATTATTTCTTTATTAGGTACTTCTGCCGCATTAGCTATTTCAGGTATGCCGTTTAGTGGCCCTGTTGGTGCTGCACGTGTTGGTTACTCTGACGGTAAATACCTTCTAAATCCATTACAATCTGAATTAGCAACCTCTCAATTAGACCTTGTTGTTTCTGGTACTGACTCTGCTGTATTAATGGTTGAATCAGAAGCTGACGTATTATCAGAAGAAGTAATGCTTGGCGCCGTTGTATACGGTCATGAGCAAATGCAAACAGCTATCACAGCAATTAAAGAAATGGCTGCTGAAGTTGGAAATGCTAAATGGGATTGGGAAGCACCGGTTAAAAATGCTGATTTAGTGGCTAAAATTGCTGAGCTTTCACAAGCGCAAGTTAATGAAGCATACCAAATTACTGAAAAAGCGGTTCGTTATGAAAAAATTGCTGAAATTCGCACTGGCGTAGTTGAACAATTACTTGAAGCTGACGCAGAGTTAGATGTTCAAGAAGCAAAAGATTTATTCCACGATTTAGAGAAAACAGTTGTACGTGGTCGTATCACACAAGGTTCTCCACGTATTGATGGTCGTGACCCTGAAATGATTCGTGCATTAGACGTGATGACAGGTGTATTACCAAGAACTCATGGTTCTGCTGTATTTACACGTGGTGAAACTCAAGCGCTTGTTACTGCTACTTTAGGTACGCAACGTGATGCACAACGTTTAGACACTATTATGGGTGAGAAAACTGACGCATTTATGCTTCATTATAACTTCCCTCCATACTGTGTTGGTGAAACTGGTTTTGTTGGTTCTCCAAAGCGTCGCGAAATTGGTCACGGTCGTTTAGCAAAACGCGGTATGTTAGCGGTTATGCCTTCTGCTGAAGAATTTCCATATGCAGTTCGAGTAGTTTCTGAAATTACTGAATCAAACGGTTCGTCTTCAATGGCTTCTGTTTGTGGTACTTCATTAGCACTTATGGATGCTGGTGTTCCAATTAAAGCTTCTGTTGCAGGTATTGCAATGGGTCTAGTTAAAGAAGGCGACGACTTTGTTGTTCTTTCTGATATTTTAGGTGATGAAGATCACTTAGGTGATATGGACTTTAAAGTTGCAGGTACTACTGAAGGTATTACTGCGCTTCAAATGGATATTAAAATTGAAGGTATTACCCAAGAGATCATGCAAATTGCTTTAAACCAAGCAAGAGCTGCACGTACTCACATTTTATCTGTAATGGACTCAGCGATTAATTCTCATCGTGAAGAAATTTCTGAATTTGCTCCTCGTATTCATACGATGAAAGTTCCTCAAGATAAAATTCGTGACATTATCGGTAAAGGTGGCGCAACCATTCGTCAACTTACTGAAGAAACGGGAACTACGATTGAAATTGAAGATGATGGTACTGTTAAAATTGCAGCAACTGACGGCGATCAGGCAAAAGATGCTATCGCTCGTATTACTGCATTAACGGCTGAAATTGAAGTAGGTACTATTTACACGGGTAAAGTTGTACGTATCGTTGATTTTGGTGCATTTGTAAACGTACTTCCAGGAAAAGATGGTTTAGTTCACATCTCTCAAATTTCAGAAGAACGTGTTAATGCTGTTACTGATGTATTGTCTGAAGGCCAAGAAGTTACTGTTAAAGTACTTGAAGTTGACCGTCAAGGCCGTGTACGTTTAAGTATCAAAGAAGCAATGGAAAAGCCAGCTGAAACTACTGCTTCAGAAGCAAGTGAAGAAGCGCCTGCTGCTGAATAATAGCTATAATATATTTATCTGTCTTAGCAATAAGGTAGGTAATAAAGCTTAAAAAAAACCAGTGCATTGCCACTGGTTTTTTTATGAGAAATTTTCATAGATTACTTACCTAGGACATTTATTTTATTTTAATTGCCCTAAAGCTCCTTAAATGTATAAATATATCATGCGTTGTATCTCGCATTTTTAAAGTGCTGAGGTATAATCGGTGAGTTATTTAATTTAAGGTTTATGTTTTTTCGTGAAATTATTATATAAGTCCCTCATTATTGCTGCCGTTTTTATAACTCAAGGCTGTTCTTTAACGGGTCAAAAACCCCAATCGATGATCAATCAATTAGTGATCGCAGAGCCTTTACCGATAAATTATAAAAGTGAGGTTGCATTAGCGCGTTTGACTGAAGTTATTCAAAGAGCAGAAGTGACTGATGAGCAAAGAGCACAGTTGTTTTATGACAGAGGTGTAATTTACGACAGCGTTGGCTTACGTTCATTGGCTCGTTTAGATTTTAATCGAGCTTTACATTTAAAACCTGACATGGTCGACGCATATAATTTTCTGGGTATTCATTACACGCAATTACAAGAATTTGATGAAGCTTATGAAGCCTTTGATTCTGCTTTAGAACTTGAGCCAGAGCATGAATATGCACATTTAAATCGAGGTATAGCGTTATATTATGGTGAGCGTTCATTATTAGCTGTTGATGATCTAGCATTATTTTATCAACATAAAACGAGCGATCCTTACCGTTTATTATGGCTTTATTTAATTGAGCAAGACGTTGATAGTGTTAATGCATTAACTAACTTACAAGAGCGTGCTAAAAATATATCAGATGATATTTGGGCAAAAAGTATCGTAAATTTATATAGTGGCAAAATTGATCAAACACAGTTTTTACGAGATATCACCATCAATGTTCGTTCAAATAAAGAGTTTAGCGAGCGTTTATGTGAAGCTTATTTTTACTTAGGAAAATTAAGTTTACTTAACAGTGATAAAAGAGCAGCGGCTAACTTTTATAAATTAGCATTAAGTACCAATGTGTATGAATTTGTTGAACATCGCTATGCAAAACTAGAGTTAGATCTAATGCGTCAAGATGTTATGCAAGAGCCTAAAACTGAACAGTAACATTAGACACTAAAAATGTTGAAGAAATGGTTTTATATAATGAGTTTATTGTTTACGATAACAGCAGGCTCATTTTTTTTACCTCAATTTTTAATTCTTTTACTAGACAGTGATACTGAAAACCGTACTGTTTTGTCTTACGGAAAAGCCTATAAACTGGATGCTTATTTTCATCACCAACGAAGAAACCACCCCGTTGGCTCTTCTTTATGGCTGACAAATACAACTTCACTGATTGATACAAACCCTCAATACACGCTAGAGCTTGCTGATTATTATTCTAAAGTTCAGCAAGAATCTAAAGCGATATTTTGGTATCAGCAAGCCATAAAACGTGGTTTTGAAAATGTGAGGCCAACGTTAGCGCAATTGTTCTTTAATCAAAAAAATTATCAACAGGTCAAAGCCTTATTATTGCCTTTAGTAAATTACAGTGATAAAGGTGACGTTGAAAAAAGTTTGGTTTTATTAACTAAAATAGCGTTAATTGAAGGTGATTTAGCTGTAGTGGAAAGTTTAAGTAAAGCGCTTAAAAAGTTAAATCAACAGCATGCGTTATTAATTGAATTAAAAAAATATAACGTTTTTCCACAATTTATAACATCTAAAGCTATCACAAATAAGACAGAACAAAAAAGTACTACAGAAGTGAAAAATTTAAAAACAGATTGCGTCGCTAGTGTTCAGTTTTTTGCAACTAACCTTGCCGATCTTCGTTATACCACTCATTTAATTGAACAAATTGAATCTCGCCCATTATCCCGTTACAGCTGTTTTGCACCGGTACGTTATATACCTTTAAATACACTAGCGTGTCATCATGACAATAACGAAGCAATTACCTGTGATGAGACTATTTGGCAAGAATATGAAGCAGAGGTAGGAGCTCGATATATTGGCGTGTTGGTGCCACAAGGAGGGGCAAAGGTTCATAACGGAATTATGTATTTAGACAGCGGTGATACTGTTGATGTTTTTGCCCATGAACTCGCGCATTTGTTAGGTTTTATCGATGAATATACTTTACCAATAAATCATAGCCGATGTTCACAAATTCAAGAAGATGCTTTTTCTCATAATGTTGTTGTACTCGCTAAAGAATATAGAGGCAACAAAGTTGAGATAAGAAATACAATACTGTCACAACTTCCTTGGGGTTCCTTTATTAAGGATGAAACCCCTATTATGATCAATAAAGGTAATAAATGGCTGATAGGGACACCGAATACGCATAAAGAAGAGATAGGTTTGTTTAACAGCGATACCTGCCAAAAGGTTTCGTTTGCTCAGTCAGTAAATCTTCAAGCATTTAAGCCTTTAGCTAAAAGAACGTCTTTGAATTATTTTGAACTTGAGTTTCCGATGATATATCAACGTTTACTGGAAAAGGATACCAAGAAGTTTTTGATGCCAAGTTTTCATCGAAA
>Ga0233426_10001129_pt1 | contig 25503 bp, 21 predicted proteins | sample SI_118_April2016_6_FD_179875 | JGI IMG/M metagenome (GOLD analysis project Ga0233426, IMG submission 179875) | Seawater microbial communities from Saanich Inlet, British Columbia, Canada - SI_118_April2016_10_MG | ecosystem: Environmental > Aquatic > Marine > Inlet | place: Canada: British...
CAGATGTGTCATCAATTTCATCTGATGGAACAGGATTCTTAACGATTTCTAATTTAGCTTCAGGTTCTTATAGTGCAATACGTGTAGAAAATTCGGGTTGTACGAGCAATGCCTTGGCTACTAGTTTAAGTTTTATTTGTGATAATGATAATGATGGTATAGATGATGCTATCGATTTAGATGATGACAATGATGGAATTTTAGATGTAGACGAAGGAGATGATTCGGTTGATAGTGATAATGATGGGATACCAAATAATAAGGACACAGATAGTGATGGTGATGGTTGTAGTGACGCTACTGAAGCTGGTTATACTGATATTAATGAAGATGGGGAGTTGGATGGTAATGGCGTAGACGTAGATGGTTTGATGATTGACAGTGATGGTTATACAGGTACTCTAATAGATCGAAACGGGAATTTTATAAGTGATTATTTAGAACTAGATATAACATGTGATAACGAAGACCTGGTAGAAGTCTTTAACGTTATGGATTCAGACAACCCTTATTTTATTATTAGAGGTATAGAAGATTATCCGAGAAATACATTGCAAATATTTAATAGATGGGGAGTTCTTGTTTTTGAGCAGGATAATTATTCAAATGACTGGGATGGTTTTTCTAACGGTAGGTTAACTATTTCAAATGGAGGTAAATTACCGAATGGAACTTATTATTATCGTCTTGTTCTAGGAAACGATGAGAAAGAAATAATAGGTTGGCTGTATTTAAATCAAAAATAATAAATATTGAAATTATGTATAAAAAGATACTTTCATTTGTATTTTGTCTTTCTGCTCTAAATGTCTTGTATGGTCAGGCAGAAGCGCAGTATACTCAATATATGTATAACACTTCAATAATAAATCCTGCTTATTCAGGGTCAGAAGAAGTTTTAAAAATATCCTTACTTCATAGAAGTCAGTGGGTCGGTATACCGGGAGGTCCCGAAACTCAGACATTTAGTTTAGAAAGTATGATTGCGCAGAAAATTGGAGTTAGTTTAAATGTAAGCAAAGATGAGATTGGGCCTTCGAATGAAGTTGTATTTGATTTAAATTTATCTTATTATATTCAAGTTACAGATAATGGGAGGTTGGCTTTTGGAATGAAAGGAGGCGGGAGGAAATTGAGTATGAATTTGAATAAAGGAAGTTTGTTTGATACTCAAACTCCTCAAACGGTAAATAGTTTGAATAACAATTTTTTCCCAACTTTAGGAGCCGGACTGTATTACTATACGAATAAATCTTATATCGGTTTTTCCGTACCAAATTTATTGATTACGAACCGTTATGTTGGAGATGGAAATGAAAGTTATACTAATGATACACATTATCACTTCATTATGGGAAGTGTTTTTAAATTAAATAATTATGTAAAATTCAAACCTGCTATTTTGTTAAAAGCTGTAGCTGGTTCTCCTATTTCAATTGATGTTTCTTCAAATTTTATGTTCTATGATAAATTAATTTTGGGAGTAGCCTACCGATTTGATGCGGCAATTAGTGGTTTGGTCGGGTTTAATGTTTCGAAGAATTTTTTTGTGGGCTATGCATCAGATTATAGTACTGGTTTTGAAAATAATGCATTTGGAAGTTCCCATGAAGTTTTTTTAAGTTTAAGATTTCCAATGGGAAGCATATATGAATCACCGAGATTCTTTTAATGAATAAATTTAGTGTTATGAGGTATTTAAATATTATATTTTTTTTATCGATTTCTTTGCAAATTCAAAGCCAAGTTTTGACTTTAAAGAAAATAAATAAGCATTATGAAAAAAAAGAATTTGCTAAAATAGCAGTTGTAAATGAAGTATCAGATTCTGAAAACAGAAAAGAAATTTTAGAGAAGATAGCAAATTCAAATTTTTTTTTAGCGAATTATGAAAAGGCTGCATTCTATTACAAAATTATTTTAGATGAATTTAATCAAGTTTTACCTGAAACGTACTATAGGTATGCACAGTCTTTAAAAGCAACTTCAGAATATGGAGAATCGGATAAATGGATGAAAATTTATTTTGAATTAATAGATGAGCAAGAAGATTTTTCATCAGATTATTTGAAAGAAATTGAATACATGTCAGATAGGCATAAGATTTACAGGACATATGTAAATTCAAAATATGCTGAGTTTACAGCTTCTCTATTTGATGGGAAGTTGGTTTACGCATCCATTTCTGGAATAAATAAGAGAGTTCATAAAATGAATAATCAACCTTTTTTAGATTTGTATCAGGCGGAGTTAGATATAGAAAGTGGTAAAGTAAATTCCTCATCAAAATTAAAAGGTTTTAAAAATAGAAAAGTTCATGAAAGTAATGCTGTTTTTACCAGAGATGGTAAAACAATGTATTTTACGAAAAACAAAAAATTTGATGGAGAACGTTCTAAAGGGAAAAAGAAAAGTGTTTTGGGGATTTTTAAGGCTACAAATAGAAAAAATAAATGGACAAAAGTAAGGGAATTGCCTTTTGGAGGTGTTAATTTCTCTGTTGGTCACCCGGCTTTAAGCACAGATGAAAGAACATTGTATTTTATATCTGATATGGCAGGAGGTTATGGAAGTACAGATATTTATAAAGTCGCTATAAAAGGAAATGACAAATATGGGAAAGTAGAGAATTTAGGTGCGGTAATAAATACACCGGGAAAAGAAATGTTTCCTTTTATTTCTAGGACAGAGGTGTTGTATTTTTCTTCAGATTATCATAATGGATATGGGGGATTGGATGTGTTTACAGCAATTAAAAAAGATGGTGAGTATATGAAAGTCCTAAATTTAGGCTTGCCTCTTAATAGTCAAAAAGATGATTTTGGGTACATATTAGATGAATCTGAGAACAAAGGTTTTTTTACAAGCAATCGAGAAGGAGGTGAAGGGGATGATGATATTTATGCTTTTAGAGTGCTTAAGTCTATATTTGATCCTTGCACAAAAAAAATTCATGGATATGTCGTCGATTCATTAACAAAAAATCCGTTAATTGGATCGGACGTTTTCTTATTTGATGAAAAAGGAAATGAGGATGAGCATCACATAACTGGTGAGTTGGGTGATTTTTATTTTGAAGTATTATGTGAAGAAAGTTATAGACTTACAGCAATAAAAAAGGGATATATTAATGGAGACACTTTAAATTTTGTGTCTTCAAATTCAGAAGATTATATTATTCCTCTGAAAAAGAAAGAAATACTATCGATTGCACCTATTTATTTTGACTTAGATAGGTACAATATCCGAAAGGATGCAGCTTTGGTTTTAGATGGTATTGTATTGATAATGAATGATAATCCAACTCTGAAGATACTTGGAGCTTCTCATACGGATAGTAGAGGGTCCTCAAAATATAATGAGTTACTATCGTCGAAAAGAGCAGAAGCTACAGTAAATTATATCATATCAAAAGGGATATCAGAAAATCGTATTTCGTCAATTGGATATGGAGAATCTCAATTGGTAAATAATTGTGCTTCGGGAATAGTTTGTAGTGAAGATGATCATCAAGAAAATCGAAGAACAGAATTTATAATTTTAGAGGAATAAAATAATCTATGTCATAAAATTAAAGTCATTTTTTTTAAGACAAATGAGAACAGAGGGAGTTAACGTTTTATTTAAAAGTTGAGTCTTAAAAATGTTTTTGATTAAAAGCAAAAAAAAACACTTCAAATTTGAAGTGTTTTTTTGAGCCAATGGAGGGACTCGAACCCACGACCTGCTGATTACAAATCAGCTGCTCTAGCCAGCTGAGCTACATCGGCTTGTAATAAACGTTGTTACCATGTTACCTGTTTAAGACGCGGCAAATATACTATAGATGTATGTGTTAGGCAAATAAAAAAGAGAAAAAAAATTTTTTTTTTTTAAGTGTTTGTAATTCAGCATTCTTATTGTTTGAATACAAAAGAGCTACTCCGTGAGGAGTAGCTCTTTAAGGTATGCTGCGATGTTGTATTTACTTTATTGAACGGAATTTTGATCTTTTTTGATATGTTTGTTGTATCCAAAAACAAGATTTAAACCAATACGTATGTTAGCACCTGTGGATTCCTCTGGTTTGTTAAAAATAGCCTTTAAACTATCTGTTGCCGCATAGAGTTGAAACGGACCTAGTTTTGCTGCAAAATTGGCACCAAATAAAAATTCATTATTCACACCTCCCATACTAGTTAGTACACCAAATGTTGTTTTCTTAAGGGTTCTATTATACCCCAATGAATAACTTGGCTTAAACTCATCAAATGCATTAGTGTTGAATAAGGCCAAAGTGAAGGTGTTCTTTTCTGTAAGTGCATAGCGCGCAGATAAGTAAGTTTTCATGTTTAATTCACTTTTGAACGCTTTCTCTGTTTCGTTGGTTTCAAATATAGTTTCTAACTCATCTAAAGCTTTGTTTTCCAAACCCCCTGCATCATCTCTTAGGTCAATTCCTGAATATAATTTATTTTGAACATCTTCAATATTGAAGTTTTTAACGCCCTCTTTCCAGTTTATTGAACCCATGTCGTTTAACGCTATTTCAAAAGTTAATTTTTCGGTAGCTTTAAACGTAGCACCAAAATCGAAAGCAAAACCAGTATTGTCTGTAAAAAGTTTGAATTCTTGATCACTATCTTCAAATATCCCTGTACCTGAACTGTTTACAGTTGCATTTTGAGCTGAGAGTATAAAATTACCAGCTTCATCAATTTCTAAAGATGCTCCTGCACCTTCTTCTGTAGAACTATGTACAAAACCGTTTAGGTATTTGGCTCTAATAGCAATGGCTAGTTTATCATTGAGAAAAGTTTGGGTAAAACCAACTCCAATTTCGTTGTAACCATTGAATTCATTTATCTCGTTTAGATTGAAACTCTCCGTAATTCCATTGGCAGCGATTCCTAAAAAATCTTTAGAATATCTCCAATTATTTGTTGCTCTAGTATTGGCAAAAAAGGTTAAGGATCCTCTTTTTCTTTTGAAAGCCATATAGAACAAATTTACTGTAACATCAAGATTTAAATCATTTTTGTCTTCCGCTTCATTGTATAAATTTCCCAAATTAAATTCTAGCATATTCGAGGTCTCTTTTTTAACTAGAAGTTCATTCACCTTAAACCCTGAGTTAAAGTTAAGTCCAATATTTGCTGCGGGAATAGCAAAAGTAAAGGAGTTTTTCGGGATATAAACAGGTGATATATTTTGAGTTTGAACGACGTAGTCTCCTAAGTTATAAAAGGAGAAATAGTCTTGTGCATTGATGTTGTTTGCAGTAACAACCAAAAATACAAGGTATATGTATATATGTTTTTTCATCTTTTTCATCTTTTTTTAGTTGTTTTCTTCTTCAGTAAAATCTATATCAACAGCTGCTGAAATAATTAACTTTATGGAATCCTCAGCATTAAGTTTAACCGCATCCGTACCTGAATTGAAAGTGATGTCTAATCCAACTTCTGTAGCATTTTTTAGTTTTGCTATTTCGCTAAAGTTGAAATCTATCGTTGATAACGATGTTTCTGAACCAGTTGATGCTCCATTAGAATCTATTGGAGCCGCTTTAAATAGATTGATAGATTTTGTTAGTCCAAGGTCGTTGCCATTTTCTTTAAATATTAAATCTATTTTTCCAGAAAGTGGAATATTATTAATTGTAGATATTTTCAAAGAAAATTCGTTTAAATCATCAAGATCTTCCGTAAAATCAATTTCTATATCTTCTTGTGAAATTTTTACATCTGTAAATTCAACTTTTAGAGGAACATCAATGGTAACATCAACTGCTAGTCCATCGTTGATTGGTGAATAAAAGTTCTCATTCGATGGAGCCAAAACAGGATTTACTTTTCCTGAAATATTTATATTAAATCTAGATGGTGCATTGGATAGTAACGCATTAATATTTGAATTGGTTTTGTCTAGAGTTTCTGTTGTTGTAACCGATGTAGCATCTGTAGTATAGTTCTCGATGCCGTTAAAAATTAATTCGTCTGAATCTGTGCTTGTGTAATTTAATACGGTTGAAGGCGTACCAATTCCTGTATCTCCGGTGATTCCACTTAAGTCAACGCCAATAGGGAAACCAAAGCCATTACGCGCAGTAATTGTCATTGAGGCGTCTTCAAAAGTAATTCCATCCCCAAAATCATTAAAGAAATCTACATTAATTGATTCGTTACTTACAGAGAAAGTTTCTTGTTTAAAATCACCATAGATCACAGCTGTCTCTGCTCCTGTTAGTGCAGCACTATAGGATATTGCATCGGTTGCCCTTAGTGTTTGTCCTGCAATAAATTCAAAGGAAACGGCTAAATCTAATACGAGTCTATTTATGGTGTTATCGTAATTCGCACCATCATGTGTAAAGTTTGCATCGTATTCATTTAGATTAATTGGAAGAGCTACATTGGTTGCACCATTTAATGTAGCAGTTCCCTCATAGGCACTACCGTCTGTTTTCTTTGTGAACGAAGGAATACGCATTGTTATTTCTGCGTTAGCTGCTTGAAAAGTTGACGTAAAGGTGATTACCATTGTTCCACTATTAAAAGATGCCCCAGTCAATTCTTGACTTAAATCCAAATCATACACAACTTGATTGTTGCTTGATTTTCCACCAGAAAGTGCTGCCGGTAGTGGGTTTGGAAGTGTAACAGGAAAAGATAATGGAGCTATGTCTGCTGGTGTAACAGGTGTGCTTACTGATGTCGTAATCGTTTTGTTGTCAATGGATACATCAAAGTTGCTTTCATCTCCTCCAGAAACACTTTCTGTATAAGAGAATGAAAGGTTGCCATCAGTATCTTTGTCTAATTCTTCTAGATCCAATTCATCAAATATTTCAGAGAGCGTGTAAGTCACGTGCCCTATTGGAGCTTTTACACCTCCGTTCCATTCGAAAGTGTCTATTTCATTATCGAAATAGCTAAGGTCGCATGCTGTAAACAGACTTGCTAAGATAATGGTCATTAGACCAATAGAAAATCGTTTTTTCATTTTCATTTTTTTTTATAGGGTTGAGTAAATGTAGTACAACAAAGATAATAATTTTATAAGTATGTTTTCTTGCAATTTACAAACGACCTGTATTCTGAAAGAATGGTTAGATTATGACCGAATTTATTGATGTACTTGCTTTAGAGAACAGTTAAAAATAATAGAATATCTAAAAAATTGTGTCGTTTTTGTTGTAAAAGGTATATTTGTAAATCATTTAGATTTTTCACATATGGTTCGCAGAATTACGGGATTTTCAAAATTTTCGAAAGAAGAAAAAATCGATTGGTTGGTGAAAGCATTTTTCAACAAGCAATCCATTACAAAAGAGACATTAAAAAAATATTGGAATACCGATAAAAAATTACAGGAGCTACACGATGATTTTATAGAAAACACAATTTCGAACTTTTACTTGCCTTATGGAGTCGCTCCTAATTTTATCATCGATGGAGTTGATTATACCATTCCAATGGTTATCGAGGAAAGTTCAGTTGTCGCGGCTGCATCTTTGATAGGTAAGTTTTGGAGTACCAGAGGAGGTTTTAAAACTGAAATTTTAGGAACTACCAAAATAGGTCAGGTGCATTTTATTTATGAAGGGGATGCTGTTGAAATTGAAAGTTATTTTAAAGAAGTAAAAAAAGACCTATTAGCAAGTACAGAATCAATCACAGCAAACATGCGAAAGCGTGGTGGTGGAATTTTAGACATCGAGTTACGTTCTAAAACAGAAGAACTAGATCATTATTATCAATTGCATGTAACTTTTGAAACGAAAGACTCCATGGGAGCTAATTTTATCAATTCTTGTTTGGAGGCAATTGCTTCTAGTTTTGAAAAGGATGGAATTCAAATAGTAATGAGTATTCTATCGAACTATGTTCCAGGTTGTACTGTTAAAGCCGAAGTTTCTTGTAACGTTGAAGCATTGATTCAAGGAACATCGGAAATAGATCCAAATGAATATGCTCAAAAGTTTAAAACTGCTGTAGATATTGCCAATGTAGAACCACACAGAGCAGTAACCCATAATAAAGGGATTATGAACGGTATTGATGCTGTTGTGCTGGCTACAGGAAATGACTTTAGAGCCATTGAAGCATGTGCACATGCGTATGCTGCTAAAGATGGTAAATACAAAAGTTTGACTCATTGTGAGGTTGAAAATGGTGTTTTTAGATTTTGGATTGAAATACCGTTAGCGTTGGGAACTGTAGGAGGTTTGACAGCTTTGCATCCGATGTCAAAATTATCCTTGGAGTTATTGCAAAATCCATCTGCACAAGAATTGATGAAAATTATCGCGGTAGCAGGTTTGGCTCAGAATTTTGCGGCTTTGCGTGCCTTAACCACAACGGGTATTCAAAAAGGACATATGAAAATGCATTTGATGAATATCCTAAATCAATTAGGAGCCACCAAAGAAGAGAAAGAAAAAACAGTTTTGCATTTTGAGAATGTCGCTGTTACCCATAATGCGGTTCATGAATTTTATAAAACATTGAAATAATGGAGCGGTTTTATAGCAATGGAAAGTTACTGTTGAGTGGAGAGTATGCAGTATTGGATGGTGCACTCGCACTGGCGGTACCTACTAAATTTGGTCAAAGCTTAGAAGTGAGCACTTTGGATAGGCCAGTTTTAATTTGGGAGAGTTTTAATTGTATAAAACAATTATGGTTTCAAGCAGAAATTCAAATTAGTTCCTTGAAAAAGATTAGTAATGAACCTAAATTGGCTATTTTACAGAAAATTTTAGTGGTCGCTCAAGAGTTGAACCCAAATTTTCTATCTGATGGAAATGGCGCTTTTGTGCAAACCTTTTTAACATTTCCAAATGAATGGGGCTTAGGAACTTCCTCTACGTTAATTAACAATATCGCGAACTGGGCAAAGGTGGATGCTTTTGTGTTACTACAAAAGTCTTTTGGGGGCAGTGGATACGATATTGCTTGTGCACAGAATGATACCTCAATTTATTATCAAATTAGAAATACTACGCCAACCGTTTCTGTGATTGATTTTAATCCTAGCTTTTTAGATAAGCTCTATTTTGTTTACTTAAATCAAAAACAAGATAGTAAGGAGGGCATTCAATTGTATAGAAATACGAAAGGAGATAAGCAAGGTTTGGTAGATGAAATTTCAAAACTTACCGAGAGAATTTCGTCTTGTTTAGAATATAATGAGTTTGTCTTTTTGGTAAAAGAACATGAGAGGATTATGGGTGATTTTTTAAATATAGCTCCTTTACAAAAGCAATTGTTTGCTGATTTTGATGGTGCAATTAAAAGTTTAGGTGCTTGGGGAGGAGATTTTATTTTGGCAGTAGGTGATTTGAATACTCCAAGTTATTTTGCAGAAAAAGGTTTTGAAACAGTACTCTCTTACAAAGAAATGATTTTGTAGGACTTGCAATAGACATAAATATGGTAGAACACAAAGACGTTATTATTGTTGGTGGAGGAGCTGCCGGTTTTTTTACAGCGATTACAGCTAAAGAATTGAACCCAAATCTTTCTGTTACAATTTTAGAAAAAGGAAAAGAGGTGCTTCAAAAAGTTAAAATTTCTGGAGGAGGAAGATGTAATGTCACTCATGCCTGTTTTGTGCCTAAAGATTTGACTGAATTTTATCCAAGAGGTAGAAAGGAATTGTTGGGGCCTTTTCATCAATTTATGACAGGGGATACCATGGAGTGGTTTGAGCGTAGAGGGGTTCCGTTGAAAATAGAAAAAGACAACCGTGTTTTTCCTGAATCGAACTCTTCTCAAAGCATTATTGATTGTTTTCAAAGATTGGTGGCAAAGTATGGTATTCAAGTGTTGAAAAATCATGGTGTAAATACAGTTGAAAAAAAGGAAGGGGTATGGAAAATAGATACTACTAAAGGCTTGTTTAAAAGTGAGAACTTGGTGATTGCCGCAGGAAGCAGCAAGCGCGTTTGGGATTTGGTTGGAACTTTGGGGCATAAAGTAGTAGAGCCAGTACCTTCATTGTTTACGTTCAATATCAAAGATGCAAGATTGACGGATTTATTAGGAGTATCTGTTCCTCATGCAACGGTTAAAATTGTGGATACTAAATTAGCAACCAGCGGTCCTTTATTGATTACGCATTGGGGGTTAAGCGGACCAGCTGTTTTGAAACTTTCTGCTTTTGGTGCGAGAAAATTGGCAGAAAAAAAATATGAGTACCAAGTAGAAGTCAACTGGTTGTCAAAACCATTTGGTCAAGTGGTTCAGGAACTTCATAAGATAAAAAAGGCAAATACTAAAAAACAGATTGGATTGAGATCTCCGTTTGAACCGATTTCAAAAAGGTTATGGGAGCGGTTGGTTACTTTCGTTGGGGTAGAAACTACCAGTAAATGGGCAGATTTAAGTAATAAGAACCTAGAAGAAATCGCAGGTCAACTATCAAAATCTGTTTTTAAGGCGAGTGGTAAAAGTACTTTTAAAGATGAATTTGTAACGGCAGGTGGAATTGCTTTGAAAGAAATTAATTTTAAAAGATTTGAGAGCAAACTCCATAAAAATCTCTTTTTTGCGGGTGAAGTTTTAAATATTGATGCCGTAACCGGGGGGTTTAACTTTCAAAATGCTTGGACAGGTGGTTATGTCATCGGAAACGTGTTGGCAGAAAATTAAAAACCGAGTTGAATAAATATTTCAAATGCACTTGTTTTGTAAGGGTTGCTAATATTATTGTTCAGTAAAAAGCTTTGACGTAAGCCTAAAGAAATAGGTGCAATGTTAAAGTATAGGTTGTCAAATATTAATTCTCCTCCAAATGAATTTTGATGTATGTTTTTTGAAGTTATTTCTACGATAGGGCCTTCTTTAGTACCAATGATTTTATAGCTCTTGTAGTTTAATGCACTTGCATCAAAAAAGGCATTGAAGCGAATCCTTTTAAAGTAGGTCAATCCCCAAATCCCAAAATCTGGATATAAAACGGGTAATTCATATTTTGCAGAAAATTTAACTACTTGGTCGTTTGAAATTCCATCATAACCTCTGGCATATCTAAATGTATCAGAATATCTGTATTGATTTTTAAGAAGTTCTTTCTGTCCGTTAAAAACAATGTTCAAACTATGGTTTTTGGCCAATCCTGGAAAGAAAAAGATAGTACTGAAAGATGTTTTTTCAGCAGTTATATCTGATGTACTTTTGTTGTAATTGATGTTTAGATATTGTCCCCATCTAGGTGCAACATTTTGCAAGGCTGTCCTTCGAATGTTAGATAGGGTAATGCTCGATTCTATAGCTCCAAAATTCAAACCAATTTTGTTGGAAATTTCATAATTGTAAGTATCGTGTTGTATGTAATTTGTTTCAAATTCAAAAGACTGTGAATAGTTTCCTTTGAATCGGGAAATTGGGATTGAAAAACCACCCCCATAGAACAATTCATTAAAATCAGAAGGGAATGCTATACCACTTAAACCATAAGTTGAATTTCTTTTAAGCGTTGCCGATTTTATATTCCAATTAAATAAGCCTTTTCCATATCCGAGATTCGCACGTAAACTATTGGTTCCTTCATTAAGATTATGTAAAACGGCTATGTTTCCTCTAAAATCATTTAAAATATTTTGAAGCTGGACATTGGCACCTAGAGTATTGGCAGAAGTTGTAGAGGTTGTCAATCCCCAGCTATGCAATTTTGTGCCTTTAAAAAATCCTTTGTAATCATCAATTTTGTACTCTTTTTTCGGAATAGAATCTAAGATGGCGTGTTCGATTTCTGTCGTTTTTAAATCGTAAAAATTATCAATCTCTAAATTCGGAATTTTATAGCGTTTAAATTCAGATGGTAAATTTTGTTCATGTAGTTTGTAACCTTTGGTTGTGAATTCAGAATACACAATTTTTTTGTCATCTAAAGAAATCTCCGGGAAATAGGCTCCGACTTGTACTGAGGAGATTTGTTGTATGTTTCTTTTGCCATTTAAATCCAAACTATAAATATTATCGATTCCGCTAAACGAGGCAGAAAAATAGATTTTAGACTCTGAAAGGTTGTATTGTCCAATAGCAACGGTAGTCCAATCAGAAATTTGAGTAATCTCATTTGAAGAAAAATCATATCTAAAAAAAGCCAGTTTAGAGCTTCTTTTTGCGAGATAAACAATAGATGCATTATTTGTGGTCCATTTAGGAGTGCTTAGAAAATCATTTTGTGGGTTTGGCAGTGTTTCCAAAAGTTTACCTGAAGACGCTTCTAAAATATCAATCGTGTATTTTATGTTTTCTTTATACTGAACAGCTGTAATTTTGGCGCCATCAAAAGAAAAATTCGGAGAGAAATAACGTTTGTTTTTTGTGATTTTCTTTTTTTTGCTTGTATTGTAATCGTAGACAATGATATCACTATAATTATTATTGGCGTGCCTTGCATCTTTTTGATGCTCCGTCCATGTGATATAATTATTGTGGATAGAAAGATATTCTTGCGCAGCAATCCCAACCGTTGTTAGTTTGACTTCCTTGTTTTTTTTTAATTCAATCAAATATGGAGTCTCTTTGAAACTTCTCTTTAGGGCAACAATATTTCCGTTATTTAGGTATTGTGGAAATGTATAATGTGTAACGGTTTTTGAGGTTTTGGAGGGGACCAAAGTGCTTTCAGATTTTTTTAGAAGATTATTTTCATCCTTCCATTTCTTCTGAATGGCAACTGCACTTTTTTGGTACATTTCCGTTGTCGTATGCCCCGTATGTTTTTTCATAGCGCTAGAAAAAGGGTAAAAGCCATATTTGTACTTTCCTGCTTCGGCTAATATTTTGCTGCCAGTTTCAATAGAATATTCGTTTCGTAAATAGTTACTTATCATAAATCCTAAAGGGTAAATATTTGGCACAATATTTTTATAAGAGCCATTTTGAGCTTTGTGGTAAGAGTAAATTTCATCTTCTAAAAATAATGCGCGCTGTTCTTTGAAGAAATATGGATTTCTTCCTCGTCCGTTTTCCGAAAGTAAAGATTCGATCAAAACCGCATCTCCTTCAAGATACCAAGAAGGAATGCTTAAGGCTTGTGCGCCCGCCCATCCATCTTCACCAGCAATGATATGAAAGAGCTTTGTAAGCCCCCTATTCGCATTGGCATACTGCAAGGCATGTCTGTATTCGTGTATTGATAATAAATCTAGCCAATCGGGTGTTCCTAATGAAGACTGATCTTGTGGTCCTATTGCATAAAATTCAGATCTATATGGCGATAGTGTTACGAATCCATTTGAGATTGTTTGTTGGTTTTGTAAAACCACCTCAATTTTTTTAGACTTGTCTCCAACGGATTTGGTTTTGTTATTATGGATGTATTCAATGACATCTGCAATTCTTTGTGCTTGAAGATTTGTTCCTTCAGGAAAAATAACTTTTACATTTTTTGTTTCTATTGATTTCCAGCGTATGTCTTTATCGTGCTTTCCAAGAGATTGACATGTAGCTTGCGTATTGGTGAAAAAAAGAAATGAAATGAAAAGATATTTTAAAAATTTCATAGCAATAAAATATCAAATTTAATCGGCAAGTTGTCCTCTGTGAGGTTTTAGTGCGTCTCTAAATGTTTTCATGTCACTTTCATCAACAACAATAAAAGCGATGGCATGTATTTCCGAGATTTCTAGAAAATCTACTTCATAGAAATGAAGCTTTTCTATTTCTGAAAATTCTTTTAAATGAATACAATGATGTTTTGCTGTCCCCAATCCTCCAGGACCTTTGAAGTCCCAAATAAGTTTTAGTTTTCTATTCAAAATTTGTTGTTTTGTGCTTTTGAACAAATGTAGTAAAAACAAAGAACGCATTGATTATGAATTGTAAATATGTCTGTGCTTGATAGAAGTGTATTTGTTGAAATGAATTATATTTGTCCAAAAATATACAAGATTTGACGACAAATAATTTTATCGCTCGAGAAGCAAACAACGTTGTAAAAAAGGGGAATACCACATGGAAAACACCTAGTAATATTGCTTTGGTAAAATATTGGGGAAAACGCGACCCACAGTTGCCAGAAAATCCATCGATAAGTTTCACGTTAAATAATTGTCATACTATCACAAATCTGTCTTTTGAGCAGAAAAAGATAAAAGAAGACGCGTTTAGTTTTAAGATTTTTTTTGAAGGAGAGGAGAAGCCTTCTTTTCAACCGAAAATTGAAAAATATTTCGAGCGTATCCAAAAGTACGTTCCTTTTATTAATGAATATCATTTTGTAATTAGTTCTGAGAATTCATTTCCTCATAGCAGTGGTATTGCGTCATCAGCAAGTGGAATGTCAGCGATTTCGATGTGTATCATGAAGTTAGAGAAACTATTGAACCCTGCCATATCCAATGCTTATTTTTATCAAAAAGCTTCTTTTTTATCAAGATTAGGTTCTGGAAGTGCTTGTAGAAGTGTTAAGGGAGAATTGGTCGTTTGGGGAGCACATGAAGAAATAGCAGGGAGTTCTGATTTTTTTGGAGTCCCTTTTACGGGTAAAGTTGCACCCATTTTTAAAAACTATCAAGATACAGTGTTGTTAGTGGATAAAGGAGAAAAGCAAGTGAGTAGCACAGTCGGTCACGATTTAATGCATGGTCATCCTTTTTCAAAGAGTCGATTCGAGCAAGCATATGGTCATATTTCTAAAATAAAATCTATTCTAGAGACTGGTGCCATCAAAGACTTTATTTCCTTGGTAGAAAGTGAAGCATTAACACTACATGCAATGATGATGACTAGCCATCCATATTTTATTTTGATGAAACCCAAAACATTAGAGATTCTTCAGAAAATTTGGATTTACCGAGAGAAAAATAATTCAAATATATGTTTCACCCTTGACGCTGGTGCAAATGTACATGTTTTGTATCCTGAACATGAAAAGCAAACGGTGCAAAATTTTATAAAAGAGGAACTCGCAGGTTTTTGTCAAAATAATCAATATATTCATGATTTTGTTGGAATTGGTGCTCAAGAACTTTACTAAAATGAAACTCACGAAAGTATTTTTTTGCTTCTTTTTGTTTCTTTTTGGAACGTTATATTCTCAGAAAGATACCATTTGGTTCGATTCCGAATGGAAAAAACAGGTAAAAGATTCTGCAATCTACTTCAGAGTTTTAGTTCATAAGGAAGTTAGGTTTAAGGATTTTTTTCATTTTGTGGATTACACATCAGAGGGTGTAAAGCTTAAAAAAGGAGTCTCTTTAGAAAAGGAAACGGATAAATTTGAGGGAGAAGTGATTTATTACGGCAAGGGAATGTACATCATAGAACGCAAGTTTTTTAGAAATGGATCTCCTTTTGGGGCACAAAAAATTTATTACCAATCGGGAAAGTTAAAAAGCGTAAAAACCTATAATTTTGGAATTCTTACTGGGCCTAGTAAAGTGTATTATGAAGATGGAGTTTTAAAAGAGTCCGGTTCGTATGTAAATAATGAAAGAAATTATGAATGGAAAGTGTATTACCCCAATAGAAAATTAAAAGAGCAAGGCAATTATCATGATGGTAAACGAGTAGGAGTTTGGAAAGTATATTATTACAACGGTACTTTTCAAAACTGAGCATATGTAGTAGAAAACATCAATAGTTGATTCTTAGAAATTGTTTATCTTTGCTTTTATAAGTGTAAATCTATCCCTACATGAAAGGACCATTGTTTTATGCCAAAATTTTATTATTTGGTGAGTATGGAATTATAAAAGATTCCAAAGGTTTGGCTATTCCCTATAATCACTACCAGGGAGCATTGAAAATTTCTGAACGTGCTTCGGAAAAAGCTTTGGTGTCGAATCATAATTTAGCAAAATTATGTTCTTACTTATCTGATATGAATTCAGAATTGGTAAAGTTTGATTTGGATGCTTTTAGAGCAGATGTCTCTGAAGGAATGTATTTTGATTCTAGTATACCGCAAGGTTACGGAGTTGGGAGTTCCGGAGCATTGGTAGCTTCAATCTATGACAAATATGCTCTTGATAAAATTACAGTTTTAGAGAATTTAACCAAAGAAAAGTTACTTAAATTAAAAAAAATATTTTCTTTGATGGAGTCTTTTTTTCATGGTCAAAGTTCAGGTTTAGACCCCTTAAATAGTTATTTAAGTTTGCCAATTTTAATAAAGTCAAATTCAAACGTTGAACCAACAGGAATCCCATATCAAAAAGAGGGGAAAGCAGCTGTTTTTTTATTAGATTCTAAGATTGTCGGAGAAACAGAGCCTATGGTAAACATCTTTATGAACAAGATGAAAAACGAAGGGTTTCGAAAAATGTTTAGTGAGGAATTTGCAACGCATACAGACTCTTGTATTGAAGACTTTCTACGAGGAGATGTTAAGTCACTTTTTTCTAACATGAAAAGTCTGTCTATGGTGGTGTTGGAGAACTTTAAACCGATGATTCCATCTGCTTTTCATAAATTATGGAAGCAAGGAATAGATTCAAATGATTACTATTTAAAACTTTGTGGCTCAGGTGGAGGTGGTTATATACTTGGTTTTGCTCAAGATTATGAAAAAGTAAAGAAACAATTGAGTAGCTACAACTTGGAGTTGGTCTACAGGTTTTAAAAATGGATTTGTTAGAAATTTCCAAGCAAAATAAAAAATTACGCCGCCCTTTTCTTTACGGATTGTTAGCAATGCTATCTGTGATGAGGGGATACAATATATTCGTTCTTATAATTGCTCAGTATCTAGCCTCTATTTTTATATTCTCTGCAGAGAAACCCTTAAAGTCTATACTTTTAGATTTTCATCTCTTTGTTACGGTTTTTGCCACAAGTCTTGTAGTTGCTTCGGGATATATCATTAATAGTTTTTATGATTTTGAGATGGATAAGATTAATAAGCCAATCAAGTCAAAAATAGATAATTTCATAAGTCAGAAAACTAAGTTACAAACCTATTTTTTTTTAAACGCAACCGGTTTTTTGTTAGGGTTTATTGTTTCTTGGAGAGCAGCTTTGTTTTTTGCTGTCTACATTTTTTTAATATGGTTGTATTCTCATAAATTAAAAAAACATCCATTATTGGGATTGCTTTCTTCTTCTGTTTTAGCAATGTTACCTTTTTTTGTAGTCTTCGTATATCATAAAAACTTTTCTAAAATTATATTTACGCATGCAGCGTTTTTGTTCTTTATCATTGCTATTAGAGAACTGATAAAAGATTTAGAGGGTATAAAAGGCGCCTTTGCAAATGATTATCAGACTATTCCTGTAAAGTATGGTGAACGATTTACAAAAATTCTTATATCGCTTATTGTGGTGTTGTCTCTTAACCCTGTTTATTTTTTATGGAAATATCCGGAAATAGGTGAGATGAAGTACTATTTTTATTTGGTATTTGTTGTGTTTGTATTGTTTCCTGTATTTTTGTGGAGAGCCAACTCTATAAAACAATATAATATATTGCATAATGTTTTAAAATTTTTAATAGTTTTAGGTGTTTTTAGTTTGGCTCTTATTGATACCTCTGTGTTGATAACTAGATTGTTATAGAAGTAATAAGAAGAATTTCTTTTCCTTAATTTTGAACGGTAAAATCAATATTAAACAGTATTTTTGTACCAAATAATTTTTTTTAAAATGAGTACAGAAAAAAACTCGTCGAGAGGACGACAACAAGGATCTAACAGATCATCAGGGTTCAAAAGAAATACTAAGCCACAAAGAGGTAGTTTTGATAATAAAAAGCCAGGAGCTATAAAAAAACGTCCAAGTAAATTTGAAACATCCCCTCCCTCAAAAATAGAAAAAAGAGATGTAGGAGGAATTAGGCTGAATAAATATATTTCTAATTCAGGTGTTTGCTCGCGCAGGGAAGCTGATGTTTTAATCGGAGCAGGTAGCGCTATGGTTAATGGAAAAGTAATTACAGAAATGGGTTACAAAGTTCAGTTAACAGATGAGGTTAGATTTGATGGATCTCTAATAAGTCCGGAAACAAAGAGGTATGTTTTACTTAACAAACCCAAAAATTACATTACTACGATGGACGACGAGCGAGGACGAAAAACAGTAATGGAGTTAGTTCATATGGCAACAAAAGAACGCATTTACCCAGTAGGTCGTTTGGATAGAAATACAACAGGTTTATTATTATTTACAAACGATGGTGAATTGGCTAAAAAGTTAACACATCCAAAGCACAATGTACGTAAATTATACCACGCTTCTTTAGATAGGAAATTTGGTTTAAGTGATATGCAAAAACTTATGTCTGGGGAGTTTATGGTTGAAGGTAAAAAAGTTTTTATTGATGATGTCGCTTTTGTCGAAGGTGAGTCGAAAACAGAAGTAGGAATTGAGATACATTCAGGTAGAAATAGAATTGTAAGAAAAATCTTTGATACTTTAGGGTATAAAGTAGTGAAGTTAGATCGGGTAATTTTTGCAGGAATGACAAAAAAGAATATTCAAAGAGGTCATTGGAGACATTTAACTGAACAAGAGTTAAATAATTTGAAAATGTTGTAGTTTTTAAAATAAAAAATTAAGAGCCTTTTCAGTTTGAAAAGGTTTTTTTTATAAGTCGATATTTTTTTTAACAGCGTGTAGCATTTCTCTTTTTCCTGGAGGGCCAGGTAGTCTAGTGACTTTGAAGCCAACGGCTATCATGGCTCTTCTCACACTACCTTTGGCAGAATACGTTACAAGTATGCCCTCGTTTTTTAAGGAATTGTACATTTTTTGAAAGATAGCTTCTGTCCAAAGTTCTGGTTGAACGCGAGCACCAAATGCATCAAAGTAAATTAAATCAAACTTTTCAACGTCATCAATGTCTTTTATGTATTGTTTTCGTTTGGTTAAAAAAAAATTCTTATGGACCTGTTGCTTTTGATTCCATGGGAACAAATGCATCTCCTCAAACTTATGAGAGAAGTTTCTAGCCTCTAGTTCAGAAACGTAATTTAATTGTAGAATTTCATCCTCTTGAATGGGAAAGGCCTCGATGCCAGTATATTCGATTTTTAAGTTGTTTTTAGCTGCTTCTAATAAAGTGATAAAACAATTAAGTCCTGTGCCAAATCCAATTTCTAAAATGGATAGATTTTTCTTTTTGTGTGTTTCCAATCCATTTTTGATAAATACATGATAGGCCTCCTGAATAGCACCGTGTTTGGAATGATATTGTTCATCCCATTCTGGCATATGGATAGTTGTAGAACCGTCCGAAGTTATGATGATTTCTCTTTTCAAAATGATTTTTAAATGAAAGACAAATATACCTAAAGGATTTAGGATTGCTAAAGTTTTAATGTTTTATTTAATTCAATTAAAACGCACCGTCAATTTGATGTGATAAATCATAGAAGAATATGTCTCGTATCAATAAAAGTGTTATTTTTGTAATCGTGTTTCTAACAAACAACTAAGATCATGATATTAGACAAAACAACGGAAATCGATATCCAAAAAGTAACGGATTCTAAAATCTCACAAATTGATTTTAACAATCTTTCTTTTGGAAACGTTTTTACAGACCACATGTTAGAATGTGATTACAAAGATGGGAAATGGCAAGCTATCAAAATTAGACCTTACGGTCCAATTTCCTTAGATCCATCTGCAAAGGTCTTTCATTATGGTCAAGCAATTTTTGAAGGAATGAAAGCCTACAAAGATGATAAAAATCAAATATGGATGTTTAGACCTGATGAAAATCAAAAAAGGTTAAACAAATCTGCTGTGAGGTTGGCAATGCCAGAATTTCCTGAAGGAATGTTTTTTGACGGTTTAGAAACCTTGCTGAACATTGAGAAGGAATGGATTCAAAAGGAAGAAGGGAGCTCTTTGTATATCCGACCTTTTGTAATCGCAACGGAATCAGGAGTTTCTGCAAATCCAGCTAAAGAATATAAATTTATGATTTTATGTTCTCCTGCACAGTCTTACTACAGCGGAGAGGTACGTGTGTTATTCGCGGATACTTATAGCCGTTCAGCTAGTGGAGGTGTAGGTTTTGCTAAATGTGCTGGGAATTATGCAGGGCAGTTTTATCCAACTAAATTGGCAAATGACGCGGGTTATCAACAAGTAGTTTGGACAGATGCTAGCACTCATGAAAATTTAGAGGAAGCAGGAACAATGAATGTTTTCTTTAGAATTGAAGATAAGTTAATTACGGCGCCGACTTCTGATAGGATTCTAGATGGTGTAACTCGAAAGAGTGTATTGACCTTGGCGGAAGATATTGGAATTGAGGTTGAGGTAAGAACAATTTCTGTTTATGAAATTGAAGAAGCTGCTAAAAATGGAACTTTAAAAGAAATGTTTGGTGCAGGTACTGCAGCAGTAATCAATCCTATTTTAGGGTTTAGTTTTAGAGGTACGGATTATGAGTTGCCAACAACAGAAAATAATTATGCTTCAATTTTTAAGGATAAAATTACAAGTATACAAACTAAGAAAACTGAAGATAAATTCGGTTGGACTTATAAGGTTAGAGAAATATAGTCCAGTTAGAGAATAAATTAAAAACTTGTGTACTTCAATTGCACAAGTTTTTTGGGATATAGAAGTACCTATCTTTTTGATATAAAAATTATGAATACTACATTAGAGCAAGCTAAAAAAAACATGATTTCTAAAGGTTTTTTGGATGTTGATACTCCAGAAAAAATAGATTATGTAAAGGAAATAGAGAGGTTAAAGAAGGAGAAAAATGCAGTTATTTTAGCGCATTATTATCAGGAAGAAGCAATTCAAGATATTGCAGATTTTGTTGGTGATAGTTTGGCTTTGGCTCAAGAAGCTGCTAAGACAGCTGCGGATATTATTGTGTTTGCAGGAGTTCATTTTATGGCAGAAACTGCAAAAATTTTAAACCCGACTAAAAAAGTATTGTTGCCAGATTTAAAAGCAGGTTGTTCTTTGGCGGATTCTTGTCCTCCGGCAGATTTTAAGGCTTTTACAGAGGCTCATCCAGATCATAAAGTGGTGACTTATATCAACTGTTCTGCAGAAATAAAAACAATGAGTGATGTTGTTTGTACTTCCGGAAATGCGGTAAAAATAATTGAATCTTTTCCTAAAGATCAGAAGATAATTTTTGCGCCGGATAAAAATCTAGGAGATTATTTAAACAAACAAACAGGTAGAGATATGTTGTTGTGGGATGGTGCTTGTATGGTGCATGAGGCTTTTTCAATTGAAAAATTATTGGACTTGCATGCTGAGCATCCAGATGCTGAGATTATTGCGCATCCCGAGTCTCCAGCACATATTTTAAAAACGGCTTCCTTTATTGGTTCTACTGCAGGTCTATTAAAGTATGCTAGAGAAAGTAAAAAGGAAAAATTTATTGTAGCTACTGAAGCTGGGATTTTACATGAAATGATAAAACAAGTACCTAACAAAGTCTTAATTCCTGCTCCGGCAGATGAAGATAATACTTGTGCTTGTAGTGAGTGTGCATACATGAAATTAAATACAATGAAAAAATTGTACACATGCATGCAACATGAATTGCCAGATGTTGACGTAGCAGCTGAAATGGCAGCAAAAGCATTATTGCCAATAGAAAGAATGTTAGATTTGTCTTAATAGGTCTTGCAGAAGATCCTCAAAGAAAAAAAATGATCAAAACTGATTACCTTGTAATAGGGTCTGGTATCGCTGGTTTAACCTATGCATTAAGAGTAGCTCATCATTATAAAAACAGTAATGTTATTATTGTAACAAAAGATGATAAAAGTGAGTCAAATACAAAATATGCCCAGGGTGGAATTGCAACAGTTCATGATTTAAATATTGATTCTTTTGAGCAACATATACAAGATACAATAATTGCTGGTGATGGCCTTTGTGATGAAGAAGTGGTTCGTATGGTTGTTGAAGAAGGACCTGATAGACTCCAAGAATTGATTGATTGGGGGGTTCAGTTTGATGAGAATAATATTGGAGATTTTGATTTAGGTAAAGAAGGAGGTCATTCTCAAAATAGAATATTACACCATAAAGATATTACCGGTTACGAAATAGAACGTGCCCTATTGGTCATGATTTCTAAAACTCCGAATATTGAAATATTTGAGGAGCACTACGCAATTGATTTTATTACAGAGCATCATTTGAAACAAGATTTATCTGAAGATACGTCAGGTATTACTTGTTTTGGAGCCTATGTTTTGGATAAAAAGGCGGACGAAGTTAAAACCATAGTTTCAAAAATTACGATGGTCGCTTCTGGTGGAAGTGGTCAGGCTTATACAACAACTACCAATCCTATTATTGCAACTGGTGATGGTATCGGTATGGCATACCGTGCGAAGGCAGAGATTGAAGATGTAGAATTTGTTCAATTTCACCCAACAGCTTTATATCAGTTGCCACAGGAGTCTCCAGCCTTTTTGATTTCTGAGGCAGTAAGAGGTTTTGGTGCACGTCTAAGGACTTCTAAAGGCGAGTTTTTTATGAAAAAATATGATGATCGTGAAGAGTTGGCTTCAAGAGATATTGTGGCTAGGGCTATCGATACTGAGTTGAAGGGCAGCGGTGATGATTATGTTTTTTTAGATTGTACGCATTTGAATTATAAAAAGTTTAAAAAGCATTTCCCTAATATTCTTGATAAATGTAAAAGTTTAGGAATAGATGTTAGAAAAAAATGGATTCCAGTAGTTACTGCGGCTCATTATATATGCGGTGGAATAAAAGTTGATTTATACGGACGAACTTCTATTCATAACTTATTTGCTTGCGGAGAATGTACGTCAACGGGTTTGCATGGAGCTAATAGGTTGGCTTCTAATTCACTACTTGAAGCATTGGTGTATTCTCAGAGAAGTTATGTAAAGAGTATTACTAAATTAAAGGATATCCATTTTAATGAAAGTGTTCCTGATTGGGATACTTCCAAAACTTCTCAGAATAAAGAAAATATCTTGATTACTCATGGCCGTTCTTCGGTGCAAAAAATAATGAGTGATTATGTTGGGATCGTAAGATCGAATAGAAGGCTAAAAAGTGCAGAAAAAAGGCTCAGCTTTGTGTATGAAGAAACGGAAGAGTTGTATAAAGAATCGATAGTCTCTGTTGAGTTGTGTGAATTAAGAAATCTGATTACAACAGCATATCTTATCTGTCAGTTTTCTATGAAAAGAAAAGAAAATAAAGGCGGGTTTTTTAATAAAGATTTTGTGTGATTGTAGTCCTTTAATAAAATCACAAAACAGGTGTATCTTTTTTATAGAAACCTTCCCAAATATCTTATTAATCGGCTGGAAAATAAAGCCAATACATTTCTCAATAGATTGAAAAAATTTATTATTCCTATGATGTTCTTTTGATATAAAGAATCAAATTCATCTTTTTAAAACATTCTAAGGGGCGTTACAGAGATACTTGATTGTTGTAATTGCAATAATCCTAAATTATGTGAAATTTTCATGCCCCCTAATTGTAGTGAACTTGTCTTTTTCTATCCTATTAATAACGGCTATGGAAGTAAAAACTCCCAATTCATATTGAATGAATCAGGTGTTGTTTTGTAAAAGTTTATTGTTTTTTGAAAGGAGATATGGAAAATATTAGTTTTTCAAAATCTCTTCAATATTTGGTTTGAAATAGTCAGGGCCCTTTAAAACTTTTCCATCTTCGCGATAAATAGGTTTTCCGTCCTCACCAAGTTTACTCATATTACTGCGTTGAATTTCATTAAAGACTTCTTCAATTTTATGTTGCATTCCATGTTCTAATATGGTCCCACATAAAATATACAACATATCACCCAAAGCATCTGCTACTTCCACCATGTCATTATTTTCAGCAGCCTCTATATATTCTTCATTTTCTTCAGCCATTAAGTTGAAGCGTAATTTGTTTTTAGCAGTACCTAAGTCTGCAATAGGAGCATGGTTGATTCCTAATTTAAAAGATTCATGGAATTCTTGTACAGCTTTTATTTTATTTTTCATTTTGAAGTATTCTTATGGATGTATCTTTTTGTGTTTAAAAAGATATATTTCCTGTTGTTTTGATTATTTTTGCCTAAAATACAAAATTATGTTTAGTAGTGGTCAATTGGCATTTTCCGGTTTTTTTGTAGTTGCTTTTTTAGCCTTGATGATCTGGAGTTATAGAAAAGATATCCAACGTCATAAACTTCATTATAAAAATGTTGGCTACAAAGTAGGGATTACTTGTATTCTGGTGATTTTTGTTTTTATTGTGTTAAGAATATTAATTCATTAATCTAAAGACGCTGTTTGATCCAGTAGGTCGTGATCTAAAATGATTTGACCTTCTTTACTGAATTTTACAGAAGATTTAAATTTGGTATCTACAAGTAAGTCGTTAAAATCATAAGAATGCATCTTGTATACTTTTTGAGCGTAAGATTCTTCATGGTATTGAAACAAAATGTAGATATTTGCCTTTAGCTTTAAAAGCTCTTTGTTGCTATATTTATGTAAGGGACTGCTTTTATCAATTTTATGAACAATAGTCCACATAGTTGGTAAATAAGAGACTTTATCCCGTTCTAGATCTAATTGAAAAAATGAACGTTTGAATTCACCTGACTTTTCTTTTATTGTGATAGTCAAAGTAACTTTGATTTCTGGTTCGATCATGATGGTAGTTCTTTTATTGGCAAGCCTAAACATCAGAGCTCTTTCTTCTTCAAAATCTCTAATGATTAAAGATTTGCTGAATTTTAACGAGGGTTTTGGTTTAGAAAACCTTCCATAAAGTAAACCAGTAATAAAGGAGAAACTCATTAAACCGGCCAATGCTTCTAAAGAAGATACCAGACCGCTAAGCATGCCTGTTGGAGAAATAGCACCATAACCAACCGTTGTAATGGTTTGTGCGCTAAAATTAAATGCGTTCAAGAAATTCTCCCAGCAATACCTAGAGGGAATGGTTAATTCTTCTATCCCAATCCATAAATAAATAAGTGCGAAAAACGTGTTTAATAAAATAAACCCTAAACTTACGAGTAATAGGAATACTCCCCACGATAAACTTAATAGATAAGTGTATAGATCATCAAAGTTTCTAGATCTATTAAGATGAAGTACGTTTGATGATCCATTCGGAGAAATAAAACTCTGAACATTTTCGTTAGAGATATAGCCTAACCCTGGATCTTTTATTTTTTTTGCCATAGCGTGAATTCCTATTGAAGCAAATATAATAACTTTGTGATAGATTTAATTTTTACCTTCTTATGAAAATCGTAAATTTTGCAACAAACAAACGAAGATGAACTTCAAAACTATTCTTTTTTATTCCTGTTGTGTTTCTTTGATGGTTGCTTGTAAATCAATCAAAGAAAAAAGTTTTCCAAAAGTGGCTTCAGACGATATCGTGGTGATATCGAATGATAGTTTAGAATATGAAATTATTATTATTGATCAAGGTTATCAAACCTATTTGAATAGCATTGCAAAACCCAAATGGTATTATTCAAAAGCTTATTATCATACTAAAAATAAACTTTACGTAACCGAATGGAATATTCGAGTTATGAACCCACAAAAGTATTCCCCTAATATTTATG
>Ga0233426_10001132_pt1 | contig 25469 bp, 17 predicted proteins | sample SI_118_April2016_6_FD_179875 | JGI IMG/M metagenome (GOLD analysis project Ga0233426, IMG submission 179875) | Seawater microbial communities from Saanich Inlet, British Columbia, Canada - SI_118_April2016_10_MG | ecosystem: Environmental > Aquatic > Marine > Inlet | place: Canada: British...
AATGCATTTTCGAGTGTGTTTGATTTAAAATTAAAAAAAGGAAATCCTGAAAAGCATGAATTTCGCCTACAAACAGGATGGAATGGCTTAGAGTTCGGAGCAGAAGGTCCTTTTTCAAGGAAAAAAAATATAGGTTCACATAGCACTAGCTACCGATACTCATTCCTTGATTTGATGAATAAAGTAGGTGTTGATGCTGAAGTTATACCCAAATATCAAGACTTTACAACCAATTTAAATTTTAACATCTCTGAAAAAACAACAATATCTCTTTTGGCACTTTGGGGAATTAGCAATATTGAAACAGAAAATAATGATTTAGATAATTTAAGCACAACCTCTAACGACTTAATAAAAACAGGTTCCGATTTAGTATTAGGTGGCCTAAATCTAACCCATAAAATTGATAACTATAGCAAATTAAAATTTTCGATATCTGCTTTGCAAAACAAAGTAATAACAGATATCGATACCTATTATTTTGAAACAGAATCTACAAGTCCTAAATATAATGAGAAGTCTTCTGAAAACAAACAGTCAATTTTCACGGAATATAGCAATCAATCCATCGATAAAAATCAGTTTAAAATAGGCTTGAGATGGGATACCTATAATGTTGATTACAAGCAATCTGGTAATGGAAACGAAAACACATACACTACGCTGACCAATAGCAATGCAAAAATGCATTTTATACGGATTTTCACCCAAGATCAATATTATCTATCCTCTTCATTGAAAGCGACTCTAGGTGTCAATTTCCAACATTTTTTTTACAACAATTCACAAAGTATTGAACCAAGAATTGGACTTAGCTATGCCTTAAATCAAAAACAAAATATCGCTTTTGCTTATGGAAAACATAGTCAAATGCAACCGCGTACTTTGTATTTTGTTGAGACACAAAGTCCACAAGGAGTTAAATTAACCAATCAAAATCTTGATTTCTCAAAAGCAGACCACTACGTACTCTCTTACAACTATTTACTAAAAGAGGATTTAAGACTAAAATTAGAGTCATATTACCAAAACCTATACAACATCCCAATAAAAGACGATAAAAACACTATTTACTCTATTTTAAATACTGGGGTTGATTACTACATGCCGCTCATTGACGGATTGGTAAATAGCGGAAAAGGGCTGAATTATGGTTTGGAATTAACTTTAGAAAAATTCTTATCTAACAATTATTACTATCTATTCTCTGGGTCTATCTATTCTTCAAAATATACAGGAGGAGACGGGAAATGGAGAAGTACACGTTTTGATACATCCTATATTGCAAACGGTTTAGTAGGTTATGAATGGTGGACTTCGAAAACTTTTGCTGTAGGTACAGACCTTAAAATGACTTTTACAGGAGGGGAACCATATATCCCTGTAAACGAGGAAAAATCAATCGCTGCCGGTGACGTAATTTATGATTATCAGAGAGCGTATACTGAAAAATACGATTCTTATTTTAGATCAGACGTAAGATTTTATTACCGTCTCAATATGAAAAAGAGTTACATCGAGTTTTCCATTGACATACAAAATATTACGAATAGACAAAATATCAAATCGCGCAGTTTTGATCCTATTCATGGTCTTTATAAAAACTATTATCAAAGAGGAATATTTCCAATGTACACATTAAAATTATTATTCTAAATACATTTCAATGTGACACCTCCCTCTGCTTTATTTAATAATGTTTTATGGTTCATAGTACCAAACATAATAGTAGCTGAAATGGAGCCAAGACTTGTTAAAAACATAAAATTAAAACATAAGATTCATTAGCATATATATAGCGTCATGGAATTCAAATGTTACGACTAGTGTAATTATCAAAAATCACACGACTCATTCATCCCCCTCAGAGAACTGATTAAGAATAATGTTTAATTTAATATTGCTAAATTAGAGAGGATATAAATTAAAAGTCTAACCAAATGAATTATTTAAAAAAAAAGACATTATAAAAACTTTAATTAAATTTGTCTATTCTTTCTCTATCTTTCAAAAAACGCTAACATTTAAATCAATATACAAAACAACTAATTATGAAAAAAACAATGAGTCTCGTACTATTTGTGTCCTCTCTTTTCCTTCTTAACAGCTGTGGAGAGTCACAAATAAACAAAAACGAACCCAATGGGTTTAAAGGAAAAATTGCCAAAACCTATGAAGAATCCATTGAAGCATGGCCTGAGAAAAAAAGACCTCCCAAAGATGCCCCAAATGTTATTGTATTCCTATTAGACGATGTTGGATTTGCTCAAATAGGAAGTTTTGGTGGATTGATTGAAACACCTAACATTGATGCACTGGCAGAAAACGGATTACGTTATAATAATTTCCATACTACTGCGCTTTGTTCTCCATCCAGAGCGACACTTATGGCGGGAAGAAATCCACATATGATTGGACTGGGAAGTCATGCACTTACTGCCATGGGTTTCCCTGGATACAATGCTATTGTTCCTCCCTCTGCCAAATCAGTTGCAAACTATTTAGAAGAGGAAGGGTATGTAAATTACGCACTTGGAAAATGGGACCATACTCCTTTGTATGAAGTATCACAAGTTGGACCTTTTGATCGTTGGCCAAGTGATGAAGGATTTGCTCATTCTTATACCTTTATGGCAGCTGATGTACATCAGTTCATCCCTGTTATGTGGAATGACCACCATCCCGAACCTTATAGAAAATCGGAGCACCTTGACAAAGACCTAGCGGACAGAGCTATAAAATGGATTACAGGACACAAGTCTCTAGACAAAGACCTTCCATTTATGATGTTATGGGCATCTGGATCTATGCATTCTCCTCACCATGCGCCTGACGATTACATAGCTAAATATAAAGGAAAATTTGATATGGGTTGGGATCAGGCAAGAAAAATGATCCTCAAGAATCAAATAGAAATGGGCATTACTCCCGCAAACACAAAATTATCTGATCGGATTGCAGAATTGCCTTCTTGGGAATCACTAAACAAGGATGAAAAGAAATTATATGCCAAACAAATGGAGGTCTTTGCTGCTCAGATGGAACACGTAGATCATCAAATAGGTAGGGTCATTGAAACATTAAAAAGAATTGGAGAATTCGACAATACACTCATCATGGTTACTGCAGATAATGGAGCCTCTGGTGAAGGTGGATTGGCAGGTACCTTTAATGAAACTTATGTTTTAAATGGATTGCAAACTCCCTTTGATGCGAATATGAGAAATTATGACAATTGGGGACAATGGGATAGTTATCCCCATTACCACGCAGGATGGGCTATGGCAGGAAATACTCCATTTCCATATTTTAAACAATCAGAGCACAGAGGAGGTCAGCAAGATGCCTTGGTAGTTCATTGGCCAAATGGAATCAAATCAAAGGGAGAAGTAAGAAGTCAATACCATCACATTAGCGATATCGCTCCAACGATAATGAAAGCAACTGGTGTTGAAAGACCAGAGGAATACCATGGTGTAAAACAGCAACCATTTACTGGAACGCCTATGAATTATTCTTTCAATAATGCGGATGCTCCAAATGCAAAAAAGAAACAATACTATGAGATGTTCGGAAATAGAGCTATCTGGGTAGATGGATGGAAAGCCGTTACATTACATGCAAATAGAATGCCATGGGATATAAATAAAAGAGCTCCTTTTGAAGATGATGTATGGGAATTGTATCACGTGGCTGAAGATTTTTCAGAAAGCACAAATTTGGCCGATCAATATCCTGAAAAGCTTGAAGAACTTAAGAAAGTTTTTGAAGAAGAAGCGTGGGCAAACCAAGTATACCCTCTTTATGATGATATGTTGGCTAGGTTAAACGCAGTGAATTATGTATTATTCGGTGATAAAAAAGAGTTTACCTACTACGCTCCTGGAGCGGTTAGAATTGCTGAAAAAGCATCCGCTCCTGTGAAAGGAAGATCTCATAAAATAGAAACTACAACCCACTTAAAAGGAAATGAAGAAGGCGTTATTGTATCTTGCGGTGGTATGACCGGGGGATATACTATGTACATCAAAGACCATAAATTACATTTTGACTATAACTTTTTAGATGGGGTACATTATCATTTAACGTCACCTAAATTACCGACGGGTATTACCGATTTGAAATTTAATTTCATCCTTGATAGATCTAAAATTGACGGAACACTGAAACCTTGGTCAGGAACTGGACAACTGTATATAAATGGTGAAAAAGTTGCTGAAACTTACATGGACATGATGCATATTTCAACATATTCCTTGGCTGAAACTTTTGATGTCGGAATGGATTCTGGTACGCAAGTTGACAAAGCCTACGAAGGAAGTCCTTTCCCTTACACGGGTGAATTAGACCGTGTGATTGTAACATTAACAGACTAAAATTCATTAAGAACATTGTTTAAAGGGCCCTAAACACTCTTTAAACAATGTTTTTTTTTAATAAACATGTTTTAGTAAAAACATATTCCCTTTATCACGAACAAGCTTCAAAAACACTAGATTCCTCCTTAACTAAAACTTTGATTTCTTATTAAAATTCAAGGGAATCGTTAAAGAAACTTGAAATGCCAATGAGCCAATTAAATTTGCCTCTATATCAGACCATTCTGCAGTTCCTTTAGAAGTAAAGCTATCTCGCACCTCTTTTATACCTCCGATAACCATCGCAGTTGAAAAAGAAATCAATCTTTTTTTAAATTCTGAAAGATTTTTATGCTTTTCATGAACTGAAAGATAAACGTAAGTCGTTGTACTTATGCAAAATGACCCAACACTATGTTTTCTTTTATCTTCCTTCCAAAACTCATTATGCATTGAATTTTGAGCGTTAACTCCTATAAATGACATCACCAAAATAATAAATATAAATCCTCTCATAATAAAAAATTTAAAATGTTATAATTGGGTTAATCAAGTACCTTACATTAAAAAGCAACCGCTTCTTTACATAAAAAAACATCTCATAACCATTTACATTTAAGTTAGTTAGAGATGAATTGAGATTGTATTATTAAAAGACTATACGACAGAAACTATCGATTAAACACCAATCGTATACATTTGATTGACAGAATTATATTTTTTTTTAAAAAACTATTCATAAAAAACTATCTGTAGCTTAAATTCAGTATTTCATCTACAATAATTAGTTTTTAAACAAAAATTTAGAGCAAAAAGACAAAGTAGAATCGACTATATTTATTTATCTGATATAAATGTAACTGCATCTAAAATTGTAGTATCCTTTAAATTTGTTAACGAATTTTTTTGAGTAAGATGAAATAAGAGGTATTTTCAGAAAGAGACATCTATTCTATTGTAAAATTTCCTATTTTGTAATTTCAATATATTTTACTGTTATATACTCAATGAACGGGTTGTTTTTAAATAAAAATTCTAACACTAATATGATAAAGCTATCCCAAAACAGCTATCTAATTATGCATAAGATCATCCTAGCTTTTTTCTTCTTGATATTTACAGCTACATATTCGAAAGAAGTGTATGTGGCAAAAGATGGAAGCAATAATAATATAGGATCTAAAGAAAAACCTTTTGCAACCATTCAATATGCTGTTCATAAATTAAATTCAGGAGACATCTGTTATATTAAAAAGGGAACTTATCATGAAAGTGTGACCATACCAAACTCTGGAACACATGAAGCACCAATATCAATTAAGGCTTATGATGATGATTTGGTTATACTATACGGACTAGAGCCAATAAATTCAAAATGGACTAGAATCAAAAAAAACATTTACAAAACAACTTTAGAAAAAAACTTATCTATTGAACAAGTCTTCAATAATAATAAAATGTTCTTCGAAGCAAGGTGGCCAAACCTTAGATTTAATGACATCTGGAATAGAAAAAAATGGGCTAATGCCGAAACAAAGAGCTTTGAAGGAACCCTTTACCATCATAAGTTAAGAACTCTAAATTTACATTGGACGCATACACAGGCAATGTTGAATGTAGCCCATCAATTTAAAACATGGTCCAGACCTATTCTTCAGTTTGATGAAATGAATTCTAGTTTTACATATCATTTTAATTATAGACTAACCACAATCAATCCAAAACCATGGAATGATGATAAATTCTATTTATTCGGGGACTTAAACTTACTAGATCAAGATAACGAATGGTATTACGATAGAACCACAGGTCATTTCTTTATATACTCACAAAAAAATCCAATTAATCAAAAGCTAAATATTCAATATAAAAACATCAACTATGGTTTGTTTGCAACAAATCTTCAAAACATAGTTATTGAAGGCATTAATTTTTTTGGTTGCACATTCGGTTTTTTAAACTGCGACTATTTGCATCTTAAAAATTGTAAACTGCTCTTTCCTACATATAACAGATTACTAACCGATACTTACCCTATTGGTGAAAGAACAAAACTTATCACAACACAGATAACAGGAAACAACAATAAAATTACCCAATTAGGTCTCGCCTATACAAATACCACAGGTATTTCAATTCAAGGAAAAAACAACCTGATAGAAAACAGTATCATACATGATGTAAATTGGGTCGGTTCACTAAATTATGGTGGTATTTTGTTATGGGATAAAAAAAATGAAAATAACGGCAATAACACTATTCAAAATTGTACCATTTACAATACGGGAAATACAGCCATCTATTTTAGAGGAAAGTATAACCTAATAGAAAACAATCATATTTTCAACGTCGGATTGGCTTGTAAAGATTTTTCGGCAATACATACGGTCAATCCATCCTGCGAAGGATCTATCATAAAAGGGAATCACATACATGATTCAACAGAAAAAGCAATACGAGGAGACTACCAATCAAGACACCTAACCATATTAAATAATATTATTTGGAACTGTAACGAAGGTATCATAACCAAAGGGGATTATCATAACGTTAGTTACAATACTATCATTGGTGACCAAAAACATGGTGTTCTATTGATTCCAACTAAAAAAGAATTATCTAAATGGTGGGCAACAACACCACCACTGAACCATCAAAATTCTCACAGTTTTTATAGTCATAATTTACTTGGGAGCATTCGCTTTCGAAAAGAACCTATAAATGATACAGGTAAGATTTTTGGAAATAAAATTATTAACAACAAACAATTAAAGGAGCTTAGGCAATTATTACCCAAAACGAATTCACAACTAAAACATTCATCACTCATTCATTTTTATACAAAAAATAATTTATCCCCTCCTGCTAAGGTAAACTTGAATTCTAAAGTAGGTGCTAACTGGTTGTTCACTTGCCAAGAATTCCCTCAATAATTATTCAATGATATTTAAAAACAATAAAGCTAGATAACATCATTAAGTACTCTAACTTGTACCTAATTTATCTTAAAAAGATACTTTTTCGGGCAATATTGGTTTCTCCCCACAAACAAACACCCATTAAACCGGTTCAATGGTAAGGATTAAATTATCCAATTTAAGGGGCTTAAACACCCAAAAAGGGTAGTTAAAACAAAGAAATTACCATTCATAAAAAACATATAAAAAACTAACAAACAGCACTTTAACACTCTTTAAAAACACAAAAAACACCTCTAAACGTAACATATGAACCACGATTTGTGCAATATCGTTACATCTGCATTGAAGGATCATTATATATTTGATTCAACCGATTAGCTAAACCAAATGAAAATAAAAATTACTCTAGTAATCATGTTGTTGAGCATTCTAATTAGCCATGCTCAAAAAACGAGATATGTGTCACCGAGTGGAAATGATTCGAATATTGGAACCACTGAAAGTGATAGTTACAAAACTATTAACAAAGCACTCAGCGATTTCTCCTTTAGTGATAGTGGTACCATTTATTTACTTGAAGGAACTTACCAAGAAGATGTAGAAATAAACCAAAAGAAAAACATAACCATAAAACCTCTAAACAACGCTAATGTTGTGATGAACGGAACCATTAAAATTGAGGGACTATGGCAACAACATAACGGAAACATTTATCGTACGGAAGTTTCACAAGACGTTTGGCAATTATTTATTAATGACGAGGAAAAAATAATGGCTCGTTGGCCCAATACTACTTTTGACAATGATGATATTTATTATCATACTAAATGGGCACATGGAAATGCCACCCTTGGGACGAACGGCACTATGTATGATGATAGTTCAGAAGCTTTTGGAGGTATTGAAAACTTAGGGGATATTTCGGGATCATTGGTCATTGCAAATGTTGGTGCATTTAGAACCTATGTGAGAAACGTTACTTCAAACGTTTACGATGGAAATAAATTCGATTACAACAGTGTACCAAGTACCGAATATAAGACCAAACATCACTATTACTTCCTGGAAGGAAAGCTATCCTTTTTAGATGCTCAAAACGAATGGTTTTTAGACAAGGAGGGTGATACCTCTTATGTATATGCATGGTCGAATGATAATGGAGACGATTTAAACAACGCCGTTATAAGAGGGAAAAATCAGACATATGCATTTGATATTATCAATTCAGAAAATATAACCATAGAAGGTATAAAATTTTATGCAACAACAGTACACATACAAAATGGGGATTATATCAGCATAAAGGATAATGTATTTAGTTACCCAAATTGTTCGCGTAGAATGTTAGGGGAAATAAGTCCACCTCTAGTAACAAGTGTGGATCAAAATAGTAGTACGGGTAGTTTGGGCAACTATGGAAGTAGCAACTGTACCTTTGATGGAAACGTTTTTGAGTATACGGATGGCGAAGGCTTGATTCTTAATGGTAATGAACATACCATAAAAAACAATTATTTTCATCACATAGATTATTCTTGTGGTGGAACGCAAGCCATTGGATTAACGATATATAACAAGGGAGAAGACATGACATTTGACAACAATGTTATGCACACACTTGGTGCTTCAGCTACCTTAAATTTAGGGGAAAGAGCTAAAATCAGATACAACGATATTTCCAATACAGGAATGTCACAGAGTGATGGGTCTATCGTACAGATTACCACGTTAGCAGTAAGCGGTTCAGAAACTGCATACAATTGGTTACATGATTCTGAAAAATATGGGTTTAGATTTGACGCACCTGGATCTACCCCTTGTACAGCAGGACAATTTGGTTTAGCACATCATAACGTTATTTGGAACATGGGAGACGCAACTGATAATACTGGAGGTATCGGAATGATGGTCAAGGGTAACAATCAAGAAATCTACAATAATACTGTTTTTAACTGTCTAAAAACAGATATTTTAATCATGAGTGAATCATGTACACCTCCTTTGACAGGGGAAACAAATCCTGACAGCTACACAAGGAATAACGTGGCGGACTTTATTTCAAATCACAGAACTAACAGAGTAAGTTCTGAAGAAGACATTCCAGGAACATTGAGTAATAACGTTTATGGTTTGCAGGGTGATTCTGACAACCAAACAGAAGTACTGTTAACAAACATAGTAACATACGACAAGACAAAAGTACTCGAAAACCAAGTTTTGTATGACTTTAGACCCAAAGCATCAAGTACACAATTAATTGATATGGGAATTGTCATAAATGAAACCGTATACGAGGAAGTCGTGGAAGGAAATATTACGAATGGTTTCGAAGGAACTAATCCGGATATAGGAGCATATGAAGCTAATGAAACCAGATGGATTCCGGGAATTAACTTTACACCCACAACCTACCCTTGGACATGGCCTAGTGAGGATACCGTAAGACCTGAACCTACAATAGAAAATAGTGGTTTTATCAATAAAAATACTTTTGAAGAGAACCAAGCAATAGATTTTTGGAGCACAACTGGAGCCGGAATCTCAGGACAAATAACAAATCTAGACTCTTATAATGGAATAGGGAATTCCTTTACGATCACCGGACCAAATCAAAATTGGGACGGAATTGACTCAAAAACATTACAAAATAAAGCAGTGGTCTTGAGTGATCTTAATTTTGAATATTCACCTGATTTTACAGCAACGGAAGTTAACATAACGGTCTCTTTTTGGATTAAAGTAAATGAAAATCAAGATTTAAATGATCGTATAAAAGTAGTAGTAAAAGATTTAGATAACACAGGAGCAACCAATTTTGTTCTTAATACACAACTTAATATTGGAGATAGTGACGATAGCAATTACTTAAGTTCTGCTATTGGGTGGAAAAAATTATCGATTGCTTGGAACCAGTCTGAATATATGGCAACCTATAAAGCCCATTTAGAATTATGGTTAGGAAACTTACAAGGTGAAATTTTTTTAGACCAGTTTGAATCAAGTATTACGGATGTCAATGAGCTTTCCGTTCCCGCTCATGAGTATTCATCATTAAAATTATATCCACAACCCGTAAAAAATTGTCAAACATTAAACATCGAATATTCTGATGCTATCGAAGAAGTCGTATTGTTCAATATGAATGGACAAAAATACAACCTAGGATACAATAAAAACGTGGTCATTCCATGTGAAATTGCAAAAGGAGTCTACTTTTTAAAAATCACGTCGGTAAACGGAAGAACTATTATAAAACAAATACTAATACTGTAACGATCATACCATACTAAAATTACGACCATTTAAACCTACCCCTTGAAAAAAAATACGGCTCTCTGACTTAGTTAGAAAGTCGTATTTTAATTTTTATAGTATCTGTTAAACCGTTTCTTTTTATCAAGAAACGAATTTCTAAAGAAATAACAAATATCTTTGAATTTGAAACAATGGTCAATAAAGATCGAAAACGATACAAACATGCAAACGAAATATACTCCTAACGAAACCCAAACATTTGAATTACTATCCGTAAAAAAATTCATTTTTCTGTTTATCGTTAGTCTTGGTATTTATAATATTTGGTGGATGCTTAAAGTTTGGAAGATCTTTAAAAAAAGAGATAATTCTGATATTATGCCGCTTGCTCGCTCCATTTTTTCGTTATTTTACCTACACGCCCTTTTTAACCAGATACAGGTATTTTCCAAATCAAAAGGGTATCAGTACTCGTTTTCTTCTACCGCTTATTATCTTGGTTTTGTTGTGTTGAATTTTTCGAGTAGACTTCCTGGAGGTTTGTGGGTCATTTCATTCCTGTCAGTGCTTCTAATGGTACCTGCACTCAAATCATTTAATTATGGTATCAAACACAGTGGAGAGTATGCTATTATCGAAAATGACAATTTCAATAAAAATCAATTTATTGTTATCGCCATAGGCACTTTCTTTTGGCTATTGACAATACTGAGCATATTTACACTAGACAATCAAAGCTTTTAAATTCACTATTTTGTTTGAATATTTACCTTTAATATTTATTTATTGATATACCTGTGCCATATAGCGTTCTTTGCTACATCGATAAAAAACAAATTTTAATTGGACAATTCTAAAAAGAATTGGCATTGAATACGAACTTCCAAATTCATAATTTAAAAAGGTTTTTCATTAAAATATTCATTTTTTTTGCTACAATATTCTCCTCTCAAAAAAATAGACATAGCATCGATATAGAATATTATTTTCGGCTGTTTGTGAATTACATATTGAATAATAATATATATTCGTGTTTCCTAACAAATAATTCATCAATGCCTAAAATACCTCAACCAACTGCAGCAAAAAATAGAATTATATTTCTTGACATTCTGAGAGGTTTTGCTCTTTCCGGAATTTTATTCGCAAATATTCTTAGCTGGAGTGGATATAAATTCCTCCCAAAACAAACTATTTTAGATTTAGGAAATATAAACACTAATGAAAATGTATATTATTTTCTAAAATTCTTTATTGACACAAAGTTTTACACAATATTTTCAATTCTATTTGGAATAGGGTTTTATATGCAGGTTTCTAAAAATAAACACAATCCTCTCTTTCCTGCTTTATACTTTAGAAGAATGTGCTTGCTATTGATAATCGGAATAGTACATGCTAGTATTTGGTCGGGAGATATTTTAAGTCTTTATGCACTTACCGGGATGATTCTTTTATCGATGAGAAATATTTCACCCAAAAAACTACTCTATTTTGCCCTGTTTTTCTATTTTACTCCAGTAGTTTTAGATATTGTTTACATGTACACCTTTGCATCAGAAATCCCAATAAGTAGAGACATTGCATTAAAGACATACAGCGATTTGACACCACAAATGGTAGTACAAAGATTCCAATCTAAAAATGCTTTTATTGTCTTTAAAACAAACCTGCATAATTTATATTGGAGATGGTTTGATTTCATTCCCTCAGGAAGACCCTTTAAGATATTAGGATTATTTTTTTTAGGCGCACACCTGTACAACATTGAGTTTTTCAAAAAAGGAGCCTTAAAATTAAAAAATGCTTTAATTTTCGGTTTTTTTGGACTTGGTATCACTTATATTTCAATGAAATTAAAAGGAAGTCCTGCACAATTCTCAAAGAACTGGCTAGACGTTTGTTCAAGATTGATTCATGAAATTGGACAAATGAATTTAAGTCTCTTCTATATCTGCATACTTGCTATTTTGGTAGATATCGCTCCAAATCTCTTTATTTTTCAATTATTAAAAAAATATGGCAGAATGTCATTGTCCTCATATTTAGGACAAACCGTACTAGGCATTTTAATCTTTTATCCTTTTGCCAATACCTTTGCATATTTCGGTTTATTATCCTTAGAATATATTTATTACATCGGTGCCGCAATGTTATTGTTTCAGTTAATATTTAGTAGTTTATGGTTTAAATATTTTAAATTTGGCCCCTTTGAATGGGTTTGGCGATGTGCGACTCTGAAAAAATGGTTACCAATAAAATAAATATGTAAATTTAAACCGAAGCGATCACTATGAAAAATTATCTAAAAAATTTAGTTTTGCTAGCATTGGTTTTCCTCTCAAACGTAGAAAATTTAGCCTCTCAAAATCAAGCAAAAGTTAACGCAACAAAAGATTCTATAAAAATTGTAAAACCTCAGTTTATTTCAACTATTGATATTATTGATAGAATAGAATTAGAAAAAGAAGCCATAAAAGACACTTATGCGAATTTAATTAAAAATAAAGACCTAAAGAATTTAGACTCTTTATTACCGATATATTATAAATTCATTTCAGATCAAAAAAAGATTACTGAAAGTTTCATAAAAGCAAATCCTAATCGTTTAAAATTAACCATTCTAACGAAAAAATGGAATGGATATATCGACTACCTAAGTGTATGGCAATCAGTTGTTAACAAAGAAGGAAAAAACAATAGAAAAATTTCGAAAACTGTTGATTTTAATCGAGAGACTTGGAAATTGACTTATACAAATGCTCGTGAAAAGAAAATCCCCTACGAAGTTATTAAAAATGTGAAGTTGGTACTTGATGATATCATAAAACTTGAGAAAACAATTGATAGAAAATATTATGATTTATTAAAATTAGAATCCAAAGTAAGTAAACAAATCACAATCTCAAAAGAAGTCATCTTAAAACTTAATAATGCAAAGAACTCTAACATCTATGATCTTTTTTATTTAAGACACGAACCATTATGGAAATTAAGTTTCACAGAAACTAAGAATCAAAAAATAAGAAAAGAAAATTCTGAATCAATAGGAAAAAACTTCAAAGATTGTATCAATCTATTAACAAATAGTGAAGAACAACTGAATCTCTTTATGTTTCTTGCGATATTTATTTCGCTACTTGTGCTTTATATCAAACGAGTCCTAGAAAACAGTACCATTTATGAAACAGGATTTGAAATTACACGTGCTAGAGATAACTTAAAAGATTTTACACTTTCTACAATCCTATTTTCTATTGTTGTGATTGCAAAATATACTTTTATCAATACCCCTAAACTATTTGATGATTTTTTATCCATTTCAATATTAATAATTATCATCCCTTTGGTAAAAGCTAATTTAAACCCCTATTACTACAAAGTTCTTTATTTTACAGTATTCGTCTATTTATTAAACCTTGTCAAGACTTATCTATGGCTTACTACGGGACAGTACAAACTGTACCTGCTAGGCATCACGTTATTGGTGTTCCTTTCTACCTTGATACTCAGTCCAGATACAATCGCAGCTAAAAAGATGAAAATTGGGTATTTCAGTAGATACCTTCAAAAATTAACACCTATTTTATATGTGGTTAGTGCAATTGCGATGGTATCCAATATTCTTGGTTATACAAATCTTACCGAATCCATTTTAAAAGCTTGTATCAGTGGAGCCGTTATAACAATGTTATTTTACTATATGCTTCTTATAATAAACAGCATATCGGTTATCATAATTCATAGACACTTCAACAATCAAACTGGATATGATGTTAAAATAAAAATAAAAAGTCAAAGAAAAGCATCAAAAATTATTCGCAGTATTATGACCATAATTGCTGCTATTATATTCTTAAGGTTAATTGATCTGCTCGATTATGTTTTCAATTTTGTAGAGGGAATCTTAAGTAAAACGTATAATATTGGTGATCTAACATTCACCATAGGCGCCTTTGTTAGTTTTGTTCTTATTTTAATTGGTTCTTTTATCATAACAAGATTGGTAACATTTACATTTGGTGAATCTGACAAGTTATTTAATATCATCAAACTTCCTAAAGGCATTCCTGCAGCTATTTCATTGATTGTACGTTACTTTATATTTGCTTTTGGAGTAACATTGGCTTTATCCTCATTAGGAATAGATTTAAGTAAATTTAACTTAATGGCTGGAGCCCTAGGTTTGGGTATTGGTTTTGGGCTACAAACCGTTGTTTCTAATTTTATATCTGGACTGATTCTAGTTTTTGAAAGACCTATTTTACCAGGAGATACTGTTGAATTTGGGAATTTAATGGGAACCGTAAATAAAATTGGTGTGAGGTCTTCAAATATTTCGACTTTCGATGGGGCTGAAGTAGTAGTGCCAAATAACAACCTTATTTCAAACAACCTTATAAATTGGACATTGTCCGATAGTATCAAAAGAATTGAAATAAACATAGGAGCTACTTACGACGCAGACCCCAATAAAGTAATCCAACTGCTGGGAGAAGCTGCGTTAAGCTGTGAAAAGGTACTTAAAACACCTCATCCTTTACCATTATTAAATGATTTTGGTTCAAGTTCTTTAAATTTTAAACTTCGTTTTTGGGTACCTGTTGAGAATGGGTTAAGTGCTAAAAGTGATGTTTCCATTGCTATTTATAATAAATTTAAGGAAAACAATATTGAAATACCTTTTCCACAACAAGATATTTCTATCAAGGATATTTCCGAAAGTTTACTTCATAATCGTAAAGATAATCTTGGAAAATCGTAAATATTTTAAAGTCGATTGGAGTAAAGAACATGGTATTACATGAACTGAATTTGTCTTAGTTTTCTTTCGAATACGACATTCTTAAGCTAGCTATTTCATGGAATAAAAAACCCGGATATCCTAAGATAACCGGGAGAAACTGTAATCCTACCCCTAAGATTAACCAGTCTTTCTTTTTAAGAAACTAAAACATTTTTACTTAATTCATACTCAAAATTAATGAATCTTTTTTAAACGAAAATCACAATTAAATTAACGGACTAAAATACAAAACAAATACATCAAAACATGCCATAAATGACTAAAAACATCCTATATCACAATATTTATTGATTTGGAAAACAATATTTCAATAACTTCTTTTTAAAAGAATAATAAACTTCATAGCAAAACATCAAAAGTAACTTTAGGAACGCATCATTTGTAAAACCCAAGAAAAGATATATTCCTTTGAATTAGTGAAAAACCAAATCAAAAAAAATTACCTTTTAAATTTCTTTATGTATCTTTGATAAATCTTAGGTAACAATGCAGCAAAAGTATTTTATATCATATATTTTCTTCAAGCTAAAATCATTGGCAATTTGCATTGATTCTCCAAAAATTAATATTGACCAAATTGCTCCTTCAACAATTACATCAAATATTTATGTTTGTAGGAAATTGTTTTGGGTAAAAAAATAACTTATAATGAATATTCTATTAAAATCTGCAACAATTTTTGATAAAAAAAGTAAATTTCACAAAAAAACGAAAGATATTTTAATCGAAGACAATGTTTTTACCAAAATTGCAGATTCGATAATTTGTCCAGAAGGTTGCAAAGAAATTCATTTCGAGAATTTAAAAATATCAAATGGTTGGTTTGACTCTTCTGTTTCCTTTGGAGAACCTGGGTATGAAGAAAGAGAGAATATTTTAAATGGCTTAGATACAGCTGCCAAATCTGGATTTACCGATGTTGCAGTAAACTCAAATACATCGCCGTTTTTAGACACAAAGGCATCTATTGCTTACTTAAAAAGTTTGAGCACTTTTAAAACAACAAACCTCTATCCTATTGGGAGTTTAACACGGAATTCTAAAGGGAAGGAAATGGCAGATTTGTATGATATGAAGACTGCTGGGGCTATTGCTTTCGGAGATTATAATAGTGCTATTAGCAACGATAATTTAATGAAAATAGCACTTCAATACGCACAAAATTTTGATGGACTTGTCGTAAGCTTCCCTCTTAATAATGCTATTGGAGGAGAAGGAATTGCTCATGAAGGAGTCAACAGCACCTATTTAGGGTTGAAAGGAATTCCGAGTTTGGCAGAGGAGATGCAGATCTCTAGAGATTTATTTATCTTGGAATACACAGGAGGAAAATTACATATCCCAACAATTAGTACTGCTAAATCAGTTGACTTGATCAAAGAAGCAAAAAACAAAAATTTAAACGTTACTTGCAGCGTTACTACGCACCACTTAACGTTAACAGATAATGAATTATTAGAATTTAATGGAAATACCAAGGTAATGCCACCTTTGAGAACTGAAGAAGACAGGATTGCCTTAGTAAAGGGAGTTCTTGATGGTACAATTGACTGTATTACCTCTGACCATAACCCTATCGATATTGAGAATAAAAAAGTTGAATTTTCGAATGCCGAATACGGAACGATAGGCTTAGAAAACCTATTTGGGAGTTTGCAAACTGTTTTAGATACAGAAACTATTATTGAATCTATTAGTGACAAACCGAAAGCAATTTTTGGTATAGAACAATCAATAATAGAAGAAGGTAATACTGTTAATATTTCATTATTTACAGACACGAAGAGTCATACTTTTCAAGAAAAGAATATTTTATCCACTTCAAAAAACTCAATTTTCTTAAATAAAAAGACAAAAGGAAAAGCTTATGGAATATTTTCTAAAAATAAGTTAATACTAAATCAATAATTCAAAACCACTTTAAGAAACTCAAAATGACTTCTAAATTACATTTTGTCGAAAGGGCTCCTATTTTAAAAACTAAAACACCTGCTCCTCTTTTAATTTTAATTCACGGATATGGGAGTAACGAGATGGATCTATTCTCTTTTGCTTCTGAATTACCAGAAAGTTTACATATTGTGAGTTTAAGAGCTCCTATTGAATTAGGCTATAACAGTTTTGCTTGGTATAGTATCAATTTTGACGAAGATCAAAATAAGTTTTCAGATTTAAAAGAAGCGAAACATTCTCTCAATCTTATCGATATATTTATTGATGAGTTCATAAAAGAAAAGAGTATTGATACCTCAAATATCTTTGTTGTTGGATTTAGTCAGGGAGCTATATTAAGTTACGGACTTTCTCTAAACAGTACGAAAATTCATCATGTAGTCGCCTTAAGTGGATATTTAAATGAAGATTTGATAAACAATATTAAATCAGAAACATCTACAGATTATTTTTGCTCTCACGGAACTGTGGATCAAGTAATCCCTGTAGAATGGGCCCGAAAAGCTCCTATTTATTTAAATATAAAAGGTTGTCATAATGTGTTTAAAGAATACCCTGTTGGACATGGTGTACATCCTCAAAACTTTTATGATTTTAAGACCTGGATAGAAGAAAGACTATAAATCATATTACCTCTAACCCATCATAAGCTAAAAACACATTTTTTGGCAGCTTCTTTGACACTTTTTTATGAAAACCTAACCGATGACTTATATGTGTTAAATAAGCTCTTTTGGGTTTCAGCTCTGTTATTAATTCTAAGGCTTCTTCCAAATTCATATGTGTGGGATGTGAATCTATTCTTAAAGCACTAATAACTAAAACATCCAATTCTTTTAATTTCTCTTTTTCTTCAGAAATAATTGTTTTTACATCTGTTAAATAAGCAATGTCATCTACTCGGTAACCAAAAATATCTAAATCTCCATGTTTCACATTTATTGGAATAATTTCCTTTTTTTCTAAAATAAAACTCTTTCCTTCAATTAAATGCTGTTTTACTTGAGCAGCACCAGGATATCTATTTTTTGTAGCAAATATATAGTCGTATCTTTTTTTCAGAGCCTCCATAACACGGGGTTTCGCATAAATATCTAAAGGTCCTTGTTTATAACAATAGGGTCTAATTTCATCCAAACCGGCAATATGATCAGAATGCTCATGACTAAACAAAATTGCCTCCAAAGATTGAACTTCAGCCCTTAACATTTGATATCTAAAATCCGGACCACAATCAACCAAAATATTAATTTTATTCCATGACAATAAAATAGAGGATCGCAAACGTTTGTCTTTCTTATCTTTTGAAAAGTTGACTTCTTCCTTAGAAAGCAACATCGGAACTCCCTGTGAGGTACCAGTTCCTAAAAAGGTAATTTTAATTTTTTCTTTAAACATTATATCTACAAATTCACAAAACAAAAATAAGAATCAATTTGTCAATAGTATGCCAATATTACTATATTTGCTATTCACGACAAATTTTTTATTGCTAGATGGCTGTAACACTAAGAGGAGATAAAGAAATAAGCAACACCCCAACCATTAAAGGTAAAGCTTTAAGAATTAATTTGAACCAAAATATTTACGGTACTTTTTCTGAAATAGGTGCCGGTCAAGAAACGGTTAGGAATTTTTTTAGAGCAGGTGGTTCCTCAGGAACGATTGCAAAAGCCATGAGTGCATATGACAAAGACTTTTCGGACGCTATCTATGGAATGGAAGACGATAAAAGATATGTTACCGAAACACGTTTGAAAAAAATGTTACATCACGAAATTCGATTAATTGAAGATCGATTAAGCCGTGAAAAACATCCTGATAAATTTTTTTTCAGCTATGCAAATACCGTTACAACTATTGATTTCGCAAAAAAATTCAAAGGACATGGTTGGGTTGGAATTCGTTTTCAACTAGACCCCCTAGAGGATTATAACGAAATTGTTTTACACCTGCGGTTTAAAGAGACCGACATAACACTCCAACAAGAAACTCTTGGTAAGCTCGGTGTTAATTTAATCTATGGGGCTTTCTACATGAATGACAACCCTAAGGACTTGCTAATTTCCTTGTATGACAATTTACATAAAGATCAACTTGAAATTGACATGATTAACTTTTCAGGGCCTCGATTTATGTATGTTGATAATCGATTAATGAGTTTACAGCTCGTTAAAAACGACATGACGAATGCCGTGATGTTTGACTCAAGTGGTGTCAATCTACTACCTGCTAGTGTTTTATACAAAAAAAACATTCTAGCACTAAGAGGAAGTTTTAGGCCTGTAACAAAAGTAAACATGGACATCTATGAAAATTCCAAAAAACTTTTCTTTAATGAGAATAAAGTCGACAAAGAAAACACGCAAATAATATTTGAAATTACCTTATCTAATTTACGTTCAGAAGGGAAAATTAATGAACGTGATTTTCTTGACAGAGCAGAATTACTATGCTCGCTTGGTCAGAATGTAATGATTACGAACTTTCAGGAATATTACAAGTTAGTCGAATATTTTAGTGAATTCACGAAACTTAGGATGGGTTTAGCGCTTGGTCTTGAAAGTTTGATAAATATTTTTGATGAGAAATATTATCGTAGCTTGAGTGGAGGAATCCTAGAGGCAATTGGAAAAATGTATTTTAAAGATTTAAAAATTTATGCATATCCATTAAAAGACAGAAACTCTGAAAAAATAATTACTACTGAAAATTTAGTTGTACATCCAAGGATGAAAGAACTGTATAAATTTTTCAAAAACAATGGAAAACTAGTAGACATAAAAAACTACGACCCTAAAATTATGAGTGTCTTTTCCAAAACAATTTTAGAGATGATTGCAAAATCAAAAAAAGGTTGGGAAGAAATGTTACCTGAAGGAATTTCAGAATTGATTAAAAGAAATAGGCTCTTTGGTTATTCAAGCTCAAGAGAAAAAACAAAAAAATAATTCCTTTGTTAATATTTATTGAGTTTTAAAAACAAACTGTGCAACACGAAAAAGTATTTATCGATTCACTAACAAATCCTAAAAGTAGGGAAAAGGCTTTTCGAAAACTTATTGCACTGTATCAAGAAAGCCTTTATTGGCATATCCGTAAAATCTTAATTTCTCATGAAGACACCAATGATGTTTTGCAAAATACATTTATAAAAATACACAAGAACATCTCTAAATTTAGAGGTGAGTCTAAGCTTTATTCATGGATGTATAGAATTGCAACTAATGAATCACTCACATTCTTATCAAAAAAGGCTAAGAAAAATAATGTTTCTTTAGACGAATACAAAGTCACAAATTATTATTCTCTTCAAGAAGATACATTATTTAATGGTGACAAAATTCAAACAATTTTACAAATTGCAATTGAAAAACTACCCCATAAACAAAAATTAGTATTCAATATGAAGTATTTTGACAATATGAAATATGAAGATATTTCTGAAATTCTAGATACCTCTGTAGGTGCACTAAAAGCATCGTACTTTCATGCTGTAAAAAAAATAAAACAACATATCGATCAGCTTTAAACCTTTTCATTTTAATATGGTCTAACAATTATGAAGCAAGATAGTAGAAAATATGTAGAAGAGTTAAAAGAACTAGGAGTTACAGAGCCTGGCTTTCAAATTCCTACAAACTATTTCGAGGGACTTTCTAAAAATATTTTCAGTAAAATAGAAGAATCTTCATTACCCGAATCAACAGGTTTTAATGTTCCCAATGATTATTTTCAAGATTTTGAAAATTCAATTTTTATAAAAATAAAAACCTCTAAAAAAAACACTATCAAAACCAAGGTATTGTATGTTTTCTCGAGTATTGCAGCTGCCTTAATCGTTTATTTTGGTATTTTAAACTACAATCAAACTGCCGAAATCTCCTTTGATTCCATTTCTGTAACAGATATTCAAGACTATATAGATCATGGAAACATGAATATTGACAGTTATGTTATTGCGAGTACAAACCAAGACATCGACCTTGCTGGAATGATATATGATATTGTATCTGAAAATGAAATCAATAGTTACCTAGATACTCAAAATTCGGAATTCTTATTCCTAGAAAATTAATAATTATGAAAAAACATCTCTTTTTATTCGTTTGTTTTATACTTACTATTACCGCATGCTTTGCTCAAAAAAAAGAAGGTAAAAATTACGAAAAAATAAAAACGCTAAAAATAAATTATATTTCTTCTGAATTGAACTTAACTCCAGAACAAGCATCGAAATTTTGGCCTGTTTTTAATGAATACGAAAAAGAAAATTGGAAATTACGTTCAACGAAAATTAAAAATATAAAAACAGAAATTGAGCAAAACGGAAATATTGAATCATTAACGGATGAAAAAGCGAACGAGCTTTCCGCTAAAATCATTAAAATTTCTGATAAATATGCTGCCAATAAAAGTATTACCTTTGATAAATTGGGTACTATATTAAGTCCTCAGCAATTGTTAAAATTACATTTTACTGAAATGGAATTCAATCGGAAAGTTTTGCGCAAACTGCATCAAGAAAAAAAATAGCGCTAATTATGGAACGTATTTCTTTGTTAATCACAGGTGGAACCATCGACAAGGTTTATGATGAAGGCACTGGAACTTTAATCTTTACTAAAACCAACATCCCTAAGATTCTAAAAACCGCAAAAATAAGTACTAAAGTTGATTTTAAAGAGCTAATGCTAGTAGATAGTCTTAACATGACAAAAGATCAAAGAAACTCCATTATTAGTTCTTGTAGTTTGTCAAAAAACTCAAAAATAGTGATCACGCATGGTACGGATACAATGGTAGAGACTGCGAAAGAAATTGCCTCTAAAAACCTGAATAAAACTATCATTATTACTGGTGCTATGATACCCTACGCATTAAAAAACTCAGACAGTACTTTCAACCTAGCAAATGCTCTAGCTTATGTTTTGACACTAAAAGCAGGGGTGTATATCGTAATGAATGGTCGATATTTTCATTGGGACAATGTTCAAAAAAACAAAACATTAGGAATTTTTGAAACAGTTCGATAAATACAATCTATCAACAAAATACTTTACCTCAATTTTAACATTGATAAAACATTGTCTAGGTCTTTTTGTTTATTTTTGTAAAAAACATCTTCCATTTGAAACACCTTAGATTTCTCTTTATCGTATTATTTAGTCTCTCTTATGCTCATGGACAAGAAAGGAAAATAAAAATTTTAAATGCTGAACAAACTTATAAAAACCAAAAAAAATATCCTGGAGCCATTATCCTTAACGGAGCTGTAAAGGTAAGTCATCAGGGTGCCACATTAACTTGTAATAAAGCACTTTTTTACACAAAAAAAAATTTAATACATGCATATGGAGAGGTAATCGTAAAGCAAGGAGATACTATTACACAAACAAGTAGTTATACCAATTACAATGGAAACACTAAAAAATTGATTTCATGGGGAAATGTAGTTTTAAAAGATCCAAGTATGCAATTAGAAACGGATACCTTACACTTTGATAGAGTAAAACAAGAGATTACCTATGATTGCTTTGCTAAAATAACAGATGATACAAACCAATTGGATAGCAAAAATGGTAGGTATTCTACGACTAAAAAAAAGTTCACTGCAACGACTAATGTAATTGTACAAAACCCTGAAAACAAGCTAGAATCTGATCACTTAGATTACTTTACCGAATCTGGGCAAACTTACTTTTATGGACCATCTAAAATCACGACAAAAGAAAGTATTGCTACTGCTAATAAAGGATTTCACGATACTCAAATTGGCATCTCTCAATTAATTGATCATGCAAAAATCTATTACAGCAATCGTATCATTGAAGGAGATAGTATTTTCAGTGATAAAAACGAAGGGTTTGCCTCTAGTTCTGGAAATGTAATAGTTACGGATACGATCAACCAATCTATTTTAAAAGGAGGGTATGCTGAGTTTTTCAAAAATAAAGACTCTGTCTTTGTCGTAAAAAGAGCACTAGCTATATCGACCGCCGAAAAAGATTCATTATTTATTCATGGAGATACGCTATTGTTAACAGGAAAACCTGACGAAAGAATAATCAGGGCATACCACAGGGTGAAGTTTTTTAAATCTGACTTAAGAGGGAAGTGTGATTCTTTACAAACCAACCAAAAAACTGGAATTACCAAAATGTTTAAGCACCCTGTTATTTGGTCAGGAGAAAACCAAATCACAGGAGATAGTATTCACCTAACTTCAAACGTAAAAACCAACAAATTAGATTCGCTTTTCATCAAAAAGAATGCTTTTATCATACAAAAAGATTCTATTGGCTATAGCCAAATAAAAGGGATAAACATGTATGGAAAATTTGTTGATAACCAACTATGTTCTTTGCTAGCAAAAGGAAATGGAGAAGTCATAAACTATGCACGTGATGAGGAAAAGAAGTTAATTGCAATATTAAATATGATTTGTAGCAACATCCTTTTTAACTTAGAAAACAACAGTATACAAACAATACAATTTTTAATGAAACCCGAAGGAAAAACATACCCTCCCTCCAAATATCCAAAGGAAAAAAAATTCCTAAAAGGTTTTGTTTGGCGTGAAAAAGAAAAACCATTAACAAAAGAAGATATATATATCAACGAACCCGTAATTTTAACAAATCAATATCTTTAATAAAAAGGATGATATGATTCAAGATTTTTTAAAACACCAAGCGCAAACGTCACCTCATCCAATTGCAATTGAGATTGCGAGCGCAAAAGGAAGTTATGTCTATGATACTTCTGGAAAAGAATATTTAGACTTTATAGCAGGTGTTTCTGCCAATAGTTTAGGTCATAATCATCCAAAGGTAAGTCAAGCCATCAAAGAGCAAGTGGACGCATATACGCATGTCATGGTGTATGGTGAATTTGTGCAAAAACCTGCGGTGGATTTATGTAAGCTTTTGGCACAAAACTTACCGGACTCTTTAAATTCTGTGTACTTGACGAATTCGGGAACAGAGGCAACAGAAGGAGCCATGAAACTGGCCAAGAAAGCTACTGGAAGAAGTGGATTCATTGCTTGCAACAACGCATACCATGGAAATACACAAGGCTCTATGAGTTTATGTGGCGCAGAAGAACAAAACAGCGCCTTTAGACCACTTCTTCCAGGGGTAAAGTTTATTGTATACAATCAAATTTCGGATTTAGAAAAAATTACTTCAGAGACTGCCGCAGTGATAATGGAAACGATTCAAGGTGGTGCCGGATGCATTGTACCTCATGACGACTACTTAATAAAAGTAAAAGAACGGTGCCAAAAGGTGGGTGCTTTGTTGATTTTAGATGAAATACAAACTGGAATTGGACGCACGGGACATCTTTTTGGTTTTCAAAAGTATGGTGTTACACCCGATATCTTTATTACAGGTAAAGGTCTTGGTGGAGGCATGCCAATAGGTGCTTTTATCTCTTCAAAAGAGAAAATGGACTTGTTACAAAGCCAACCTAAACTGGGTCATATTACTACATTTGGAGGTCATCCTGTGATAGCTGCTGCCGCTTTAGCAACGCTTACTGAAGTGACCAACAGCAATTTAATAAAAGAAGTCACTCGAAAAGAAAAAATCATAAAATCAAAACTACAACATATTGATATAAAAGAAGTTAGAGGTACGGGATTGATGCTTTCTTTGATACTAGAGAGTCCTGAAAAAGCAACAAAGGTAATTTTGGATTGCATGCAAAACGGTCTGCTTTTATTCTGGCTTTTATACGAAGGTCGTGCTGTGCGAATTACACCACCCCTTACCATTTCGGATGAAGAGATTCACAAAGGTTGTGATATCATCTTAGACAGTCTTAACAAACTTTAATAAATTCTTAAAATTTAAAATAAAGTTTGTCAGTTTAATTATTAATCGCAATATTGCAATTAATAAATATACTAAGATATGGGATTGACAAAATCAGAAAAATTCACAGAGGAACAAAATCAAATCGCTTCCTTGGCAAAAGTATTAGGACATCCTGCTAGAATTGCCATACTACAACATATTGTAAAAATGGATAGTTGCATTTGTGGTGATTTGGTACAAGAGATCGGTTTGGCACAACCAACGATTTCTCAGCACCTGAAAGAATTAAAAAACTCTGGAATTATCAAAGGAAATATTGAAGGAACGAGTGTTTGCTATTGTATAGACC
>Ga0233426_10001137_pt1 | contig 25404 bp, 15 predicted proteins | sample SI_118_April2016_6_FD_179875 | JGI IMG/M metagenome (GOLD analysis project Ga0233426, IMG submission 179875) | Seawater microbial communities from Saanich Inlet, British Columbia, Canada - SI_118_April2016_10_MG | ecosystem: Environmental > Aquatic > Marine > Inlet | place: Canada: British...
ATATTCAAAAACTCAATCGAAAATTTTCACTGTAAATACTCAAATTTTCATTCCAAAAACAGACATAAATTGATTGAAAAGTGGTTTTCAATGAAATAAATTAAATTCTAATTTATAGAGGTTCCCTATATATAGTATACAGACTATTGACGAGCCTGCGTTTTTCTTAAAAGCTCTAAATCCGGCAAATTTAATTCAAATATATTCTCAATTGTTTCTGGCTCAATATAAGTCTATTCTCTTTTCTAGTTGTGTTTTATACTTTTCAAAGTAAATAATAATCATTGACTTGAATTGGATTATTACATATAAAAATTTGGTTAATGTTAATTTGCGAGACTCGGAGTCTCACTGATTGAAATTGTTTGCCAGAATTTCAATGAATACAAAATTTGTTTATATTTCTGTATGACTTTAATTCTACAGTATAATTTGCTGTAGAATGGTCCATGTGCGGAATTATTTTGTGAACCTTGATTTTGTAAAAAATACACTAGACTTATTCTGCGGAAAGTAGGATTTTTATAAGTTATAATTTGAAAACCGCATTTATACCTAAAAACAGACAAGGAGTATAGCTTATGAAAATGACGACAGAAGAAGCTTTCATCAAGGTCCTGCAAAAACATGGTATCGAACACGCTTTCGGCATCATCGGTTCTGCGTTTATGCCTATTTCTGACTACTTTCCTCAAGCAGGAATTACGTTTTGGGACGTAGCCCATGAATGCAACGGTGGTTACATGGCGGACGGTTTTACACGTACAACCGGAAAAATGTCAATGATTATCGGCCAGAATGGTCCAGGCATCACAAATTTCGTAACCTGTGTCAAAACAGCATACTGGAACCATACACCAATGTTGCTGATTACACCTCAGGCTGCCAACAAGTCAATCGGTCAAGGTGGTTTTCAGGAAGTTGAGCAAATGGCTGCTTTTAAAGATATGGTCGCATATCAGGAGGAAGTTCGTGATCCAACGCGTATTGCGGAAGTGCTGAATCGAGTAATTACAAAGGCAAAGCGCATGTCAGCACCGGCTCAGATTAACATTCCACGTGATATTTGGACACAGGTAATTGACATAAATTTACCTGAAATTGTTGAGTTTGAACTTCCTGCGGGAGGAACTGACGCGATATCAGCAGCAGCCAAACTCTTGTCTGCAGCAAAATTTCCGGTGATACTTAACGGCGCAGGAGTTATTCTCGGCGGAGCGATACCGGCATCACAAGCACTTGCTGAACGTTTGGACGCACCTGTCTGCTGTAACTATCAGCACAATGACGCATTCCCCGGCTCGCACCCTTTGTTTGCCGGACCATTGGGTTACAATGGTTCAAAAGCTGGTATGGAGTTAATCAAACAGGCAGATGTAGTTTTAGCTCTGGGCACTCGTTTGAATCCATTTTCAACCCTTCCGGGCTATAATCTGGATTACTGGCCGCAGGAAGCAAAGCTGATTCAGGTAGATATTAATCCAGACAGGATTGGACTTACAAAGCCTGTTTCAGTCGGAATAGTCGGTGATGCAAAACAGGTAGCGGAGCAAATTCTAAATCGACTCACTGACTCTGCCGGAGACGCAGGTCGTGAGGAGCGCTGCAAACAGATTGTTGACAAAAAAGCCGTTTGGGCAAAAACACTCGCCTCCATGGATTTCGAAGAGGACGATCCGGGTACAACCTGGAATGAGCGTGTACGCAAACGTCAGCCGGATCACATGTCACCGCGAATGGCCTGGCGCTCAATTATGGAAGCTTTGCCGAAAGATGCGATTATTTCTTCTGATATCGGTAACAACTGTGCAATCGGGAACGCTTACCCAACTTTTGAAAGCGGAAGAAAGTTTTTGGCTCCGGGACTTTTTGGACCATGCGGTTACGGTTTTCCTTCGATCATTGGTGCAAAAATCGGTAATCCTGAAACTCCGGTTGTAGGTTTTGCGGGTGATGGAGCATTCGGAATTTCAATGAACGAAATGACGGCCATCGGACGTAGCGAATGGCCTGGAATTACGATGATTATTTTCAGAAATTACCAGTGGGGCGCAGAGAAACGGAACTCAACACTCTGGTATGATGACAATTTTATCGGTACGGAACTCGATCTTCAAGTTTCATACGCTGATATTGCTAAAGCCTGCGGTGTAAACGGTGTTCAGGTAAGGACCATGGAGTCACTTACGAGTGAGTTGGAAAATGCAGTAAAGGCTCAGATGGAGCAGGGAAAGACTACCTTCATAGAGGTAATCCTGAATCAGGAGTTAGGTGATCCTTTCCGTAGAGATGCGATGACGACACCTGTGTCAGTCGCGGGGGTCAATAAAAATGACATGTGTCCGCAGTAGGTCTTTTTTGTTTGCTCGGAATGCATCAAACAAATTTTTCTATATTGAAGGGATGACAGGCTGAACACTATGTTTAAGCCTGTTTAGCCCTTTTTTCAAGTCAATAATTAATTGATTATCAAGGAGAAGAAGTGGAAGAACAAAAGAAGAACGCGCCAGATGCGTTGTGGCGCCCAATGACCCAGCATAAGCCACTGTTGAACAATCGTCCGAAACACATTGTCAGGGGTGAAGGTTGTTTCATGATCAATGAAGACGGTGATCGTATACTTGACGCAACAGCAGGTTTATGGTGTGTGAATGTTGGTCATGGCAGAAAAGAGCTGGCTGAAGTCGCAAAGGCTCAAATGGAAAAATTGGCTTATGTGATTCCGGTCATGACCAGTGATCCTGCAGTTGAACTTTCTGCAAAAATGCTGGAAATGCTGGGTATGGACAAAGGCCATGTTTATTTCACCAGCAGTGGTTCTGAGGCAAATGAAACAGCATTCAAAATTGTGCGTCAATATCATTTACAGTCAGGGAATCCCCGTAAGTCTAAAATTATTTCACGACATCGTGCTTATCACGGAAACACTCTGGCCACAATGAGCGCTACAGGACAGGCTGAACGTAAGATTGGCTATGAACCGCTGGCTCCGGGTTTTTTGCACGTTCCTCCGCCTTATCCTTACAGACGTCATGCTAAATTTACTGTTGAAGAACATGGATTGGAATGTGCCAAATTTTTGGAAGATACCATTATTCACGAAGGTGAAGAAACTGTGGCGGCTTTCATCATGGAACCGATGATTTCCGGAGGAGGAGTACTTGTTCCTCCTGATAATTATTTAACTGAAATCCGTAAGGTATGTGATCAATACAATGTTTTGTTGATTATGGATGAAGTCGTTTCCGGATTCGGCAGAACAGGAAAAATGTTTGGACACGAACACTGGGGAGTCAAGGCTGACATTTTTACCTTTGCTAAAGGTATGGCAAGTGGTTATATGCCTGTGGCTGCTACTGTCGTTAAGGAAAAGATATTTGAAGCCTTTTACGGAGAAGCAAACGAACTCAAGCATTTCCGGCATGTAAATACATACGGTGGACATCCTGTTGCAACAGCAGTCAGTTTGAAAAATATCGAAATTGTACAGCGTGAAAATCTAGCGGCCAATGCTGCAAAAATGGAAACTTACATCAAGGGACGCCTGAATGAATTTGCGGATCATCCTTATGTTGGAGAAATACGTGGTAAGGGTCTGCTTCTTGGCATAGAGCTCGTTTCAGACAAAGAAAAGAAGACGCCGCTGGAGATGGCTCAAGCCAATGCGATTGTTCAAAATTGTCTTAAACAGGGGGTTTCAATCATGCGCAACGGCAACACAGTTCCTGGTTTAGGGAACGTGATTATCATGGCTCCACCTTTGATACTTCAGGAAAGTGAAGCAGATCAAATTGTGGATGCAATTGGAAATGCCTTAAAGCAGGTATTGAAATAAACAACAACCAGGATTGTGCTTCAACTTCATCTGTGAAGTAGAGTTGCGTAGTTTCTTACAACAAAACTAACTAAAGAACAGGAGTAAAAAATGCGTATTGGTGTACCAACTGAAATAAAGGAAATGGAAAATAGAGTCGGAGCAACACCTGCGGGTGTGGCAGAACTCGTGAGGAACGGTCATCAAGTTTGTGTAGAAAAAGATGCCGGTGAAGGTAGTGGTTTCAGCAATGCAGAATATGAGCAGGCAGGCGCAAAAATGGTTGATACTGCAACTGAGGTGTGGACCAGTGAAATGGTTTACAAAGTTAAAGAGCCTCTTCCGGCTGAATATGGTTTTTTCCGGGAAGATCTGCTTTTGTTCACCTACCTGCATTTGGCCGCCGAAGAAGCATTGACTAATGCTCTGATGAAAAGTAAAACCACTTCGATTGCTTATGAAACCGTACAGCTTCCGGATCGTAGTTTACCTCTGCTCACACCGATGAGTGAAGTTGCCGGACGCATGGCGGTACAAGTCGGAGCACGCTTTCTGGAAAAACCACAGGGCGGACAGGGAGTTTTATTAGGCGGTGTACCAGGAGTAGAACCGGCACAAGTCGTGATTATCGGTGGTGGTGTCGTCGGCATCAACTCCGCTAAAATGGCAGTCGGAATGGGTGCCAAAGTAACCATCCTTGATGTAAGTGCAGATAGAATGCGTTATCTTGATGATGTGTTTAACGGACGTGTCCAGCTCGTGATGTCAAACAGCTATAACATTGCAAAAGCAGTTGAAAATGCTGATCTGCTGGTTGGCGGTGTCTTGATTCCAGGAACAAAAGCACCACACCTGGTAACTGAAGCCATGGTCAAAACCATGAAACAGGGATCGGTGATTGTGGATGTAGCTATTGATCAGGGTGGTTGTATTGAAACCATCGATCGTGTTACTTATCACAGCGATCCGGTTTATTTGCAGCATGGTGTAGTGCACTACTCAGTAGGCAACATGCCTGGCGCAGTAGCAAGAACCTCGACGATGGCCTTAACCAATGTGACCACACCCTATGCTGTTCAATTGGCCAATAAAGGCTGGAAAACGGCGTGTAAGGATGATCATGCCCTTGCTTTAGGTCTAAACACTCATGGTGGAAATGTGACCTGTAAAGGCGTTTCTGAGGCTTTTGGATATGATTTTGTTCCACCGGAACAAGTATTTTAAGTTTGGCTTAACTAAACTTAGTCTGTAGTTTCAGTGGATTAAGCTATTCACTGAAACTACAAAGGTTCTATTGTTAAGCATTTTGTTTGCGGTAATGAGCCAATAAATTGATAAGTTCAAAAACCGTGGTTGCCGCGGCTAGTGAAGTCAACTCAGCGTGATCATAGGCAGGAGCAACTTCCACCACATCCGCTGAGATTATGTTAAGACCTGCCAAGCCTCTCAAAACCCCGAGCAATTCCCTTGACGTCATTCCCGCTATTTCCGGGGTTCCGGTTCCAGGAGCATGAGCTGGATCCAAAACATCAATATCAATTGACAAATACATTGGGTTATCCCCCACCCGATCCCGGATACGCTTGATGACGTGCTCGACTCCTTCATTTTGAAGTTCATCACAATGCACGACCTTGAATCCTAATTCTTCATCATTTGTGAGATCATCCCTGCTGTACAAAGGTCCACGTATTCCTACATGAATTGAGGCGTGATCAAGGAATAATTTCTCCTCCGCTGCGCGTCTGAATGGAGTACCGTGAGTGTAGGGTGCGCCAAAGTAAGTATCCCAGGTGTCAAGATGTGCGTCGAAATGCACGAGCGCTACCGGGCCGTGATAGTGATTCACCGCCCGCAGCAAAGGCAGTGCAATCGTATGATCACCTCCTAGACTAATAATGCTGCACACATTTCCCAAGAGATCGGTCGCGGCTGTCTGAATTTGCCCGACGGCTTCTTCAATATTGAAAGGGTTACAGGCTATGTCACCAGCGTCTGCTACTTGCAACTCCGCAAAAGGTTCCGTGTCATAGGCCGGATGATACTGAGTTCGGAGATGCCTCGAAGACTGCCTGATGGCCTGTGGACCGAATCTGGCACCGGGCCGGTAACTGGTTCCTGAATCAAACGGAATTCCTAAAATCGCGATGTCGCAACTCTTAACGTCTCTTAGTTCCGGAAGTCTGGCAAATGTGGAAGGCCCGGCATAACGTGGAACTATTTTTCCGCTGACTGGTTGAACAGGTGTATTATCTTCATTCTTCATTTTGCCTCTATTTTGTTTACCTTGCTACCGGTTTCTATCCTATTTCAATTAATCTTTTATCAAAGATCATTAAGTTACAAAAACTTTTCATTTTTACTTATTTTGATTTCAAGACAGCTAGATGAAGTTGCGTTTTATCAAAATGAGTTTTATTGTGAATTTTAAGTATTATGCCGTGGATCAAAGGCATCCCGCACAGCTTCACCGATAAAAACAAGTAAACTAAGTTGCAGGGCAATCACTGCGAATCCTGAGATTCCGAGCCATGGAGCGTGCAGATTAGCCTTGCCTTGAGCCAGTAGTTCACCTAGTGAAGCCGAACCTGGAGGTAAACCGAAGCCTAGAAAATCAAGTGCGGTCAGGGTAGTAATTGAGCCGGAAAGGATGAAAGGCATAAAAGTCATGGTCGCCACCATCGCGTTCGGCAGGATATGGCGAAACATTATTCTTCCGTGACTCAAGCCGAGTGCACGGGCGGCTCGTACATATTCCAGATTTCGACCTCTTAAGAATTCAGCGCGTACAACCCCAACCAGTCCCATCCAACTGAAAAGCAACATGATCAGCAGTAGCCACCAGAAATTTGCTTCGACAAAACTTGAAAGAATAATCAGCAAAAACAGGACAGGCAGTCCGGACCATATTTCAATGAATCTCTGACCGAGAATATCAAGACGTCCTCCAAAATAACCCTGTACCGCACCTGCTGCAACTCCTACGATGGAACTCAGAATGGTCAGTACAAGTCCGAATAAAACGGAAATCCGGAATCCGTATATTAAACGCGCTACCACATCCCGTCCCTGGTCATCAGTCCCCAGCCAGTTTTCCGCTGTAGGACCAGAAGGTGCTGCAGAAGGTAAATCATAATTGATTGTATCGTGGCTGTAAGGAATAAGAGACCAGTAGATTTCACCTTTGTTTTCGATTAAATCACGTACAAATTCATCACGATATTCTGCTTCTGTGGCAAACTCACCTCCAAAATCTGTTTCCGGAATGGTTTCAAAAATAGGAAAAATAACACGCTCCTCAAAGGTTACCAGCAATGGTTTGTCATTGGCGATTCCCTCTGCGAAGAGACTGATAAAAAACAAAATCATGAAAATCCACAAAGACCAAAAACCTCGGCGGTTAGCACTAAAATGCTGCAGGCGTCGTCGTGTTATAGGAGTCATCTGCTATGCTTCCCTGGTTTCAAAGTCAATTCTTGGATCAATCACTGTGTACATCAAATCACTGATAATACCAACGACCAGTCCAAGCAGGGTGAAAATGAAGAGTGTGCCGAACATGACCGGATAATCGCGCTGGATTGCGGACTCAAATCCCAGCAGTCCCAAACCGTCCAGAGAGAAGATTATTTCTATCAACAATGATCCGGTGAAAAACATACCGATAAAGGCGGCAGGAAAACCGGCAATGATAATCAGCATGGCATTCCGGAAGACATGTTTGTAGAGTACTCGCCTCTCCGTAATACCTTTCGCACGCGCAGTAATTACGTATTGTTTGTTAATTTCGTCAAGAAAAGAATTTTTGGTGAGCATTGTCAATGAGGCAAAACTACCGACCAGAATAGCGCTGATAGGCAGCACCAGATGCCAGAAATAGTCCAGAACCTGCTGCCACCACGGCAGAGAGGAAATATTGTCAGAAAGGAGTCCGCGCAAAGGAAACCAACTGAAATAGCTGCCTCCGGCGAAAAGAACAATCAGCAGGATAGCAAAGAGAAAAGTTGGAATGGCATTTCCGAGAATGACTATGGTGCTGCTCCAGACATCAAAACGGGAGCCGTGTTTCAGAGCTTTGCGGATACCAAGCGGAATGCTGATCAAATAAACAGCGAGTGTACTCCAGATGCCGAGAGAAATCGAAACCGGCATTTTTTCCAGCACCAGATCTATAACTTTCTGATCCCGGAAAAAACTTTCTCCGAAATTGAAGGTTGCGTAATCACGCATCATCTTGAAAAAACGTACATGCAGTGGTTTGTCAAAACCGTACATACGTTCTATCTCAACAACCAGTTCCGGAGCAAGACCCTGCGCACCCCGATATTTTGAGGTGGATTCGGATGTCGCTCTCGTTTGGCCTTTGATGTCCTCTCCACCTCCTGAGAGCCTCTCTGTCGCACTGACTGCGTCACCCTGCAGCTTTGCAATCATCTGCTCCACGGGACCGCCGGGAGCAATTTGGATGATCATGAAGTTGACTGTCATTATTCCAATCAGGGTAGGAACAACCAGCAGCAAACGACGGATAATATATGCTGTCATAAAGATTAACGCAGAAGTTTATCAATCCTCTAAGTTGTAAGATTTAATTCAGATTCTGCTTTTTTTCAAGCATAGTCTTTTGTTTTTCCGCATCCACCCACCAGGTGAAAAATCCCAAACCGTACTTTGGTGTAATTGCCGGACGTGAAAATTTATTCCAATAAGCGAGACGGTAGTAGTTGATATGCCAGTGCGGAATAACATAATGTCCCCACAACAAAGCGCGGTCCAGAGCCCTTGTGCTGGTGATCAGTTTTTCACGGTCAGGAGCTTCGATGACAAGACGGATCAGCTTGTCAATAGCAGGATTACAGATTCCCATAAAGTTCCTCGTACCCGTGGTTTTACCGGCTTTACAACTCCAGTAATTGTCCTGTTCATTACCTGGAGAAAGCGACTGTCCTATGACCATCACAAACATGTCAAAATCAAAGGATCGGATGCGGTTAACATATTGTGATGTGTCAACCACCCTGACGCTTGCTTCAATCCCCATGAGTTCGAGGTTTTTCTTAAAAGGCAAAACGATACGCTCAAAGGCAGGTGAAATCAATAATATTTCAAATTTAAGAACTTCGCCGGCACTGTTGACTCGTTTACCGTCCTTGATTACCCAACCTGCTTCTTTGAGGAGTTTAGACGCAACACGCCTTTGACTGCGGATATTTCCGGAACCGTCAGTGAGAGAAGGCCGGAACTTTTTGCTGAATACTTCTTCCGGAAGGTCTTTGCGAAGAGGTTCAAGAATCGCCAATTCTTCCTGAGAAGGCAAACCGCTCGATGCAAGTTCGGAATTTTCAAAAAAACTATCGGTACGTCTATACTGGCCATAGAAGAGGTTTTTGTTACTCCACTCAAAATCAAATGCATAACCGATTGCTTCACGGACTTTCCTGTCTTTAAAGATCGGACGCCGCAAATTAAAGGCAAAACCCTGCATTCCGCGTGGTAGTTCATGCGGAATTTCAGCACGGACAGTCAATTCATTCTCAAAGGTTTTTCCGGAATACATGGAAGCCCACATTTTTGAATTATTTTCTTCGCGGAAATCGTATTCACCTGCTTTGAAGGCTTCGAGCGCGACCGTTGAGTCACGGTAATAATCATAACGCACGGTATCAAAATTGTTGCTGCCTTTGTTGACCGGATGATCCGCGGCCCAATAATTTTTGACACGTTCGTAAGTGATGTATTTTCCTGCCTTAAAATCTAAGATACGGTAAGCACCGCTTCCCAGAGGTGGTTCCAGAGTTGATTTTGAAAAATCTTTTCCTTCCCAATAATGTTTGGGTAGAACCGGAAGTTGTCCGGTAATCAAGACCAGTTCACGGTTGGTTGTGCCTTCACGGAACTGAAATTTCACTCTGCGGTCACCGAGATCTTTTACTTCAACAATGTCACCGTAATATGATTTGTAAAAAGGCGCACCTTTTTCCAACAGAACGTTGAAGGTGAAAATAACATCTTCAACCTTGATTGGTTCACCATCGTGAAATTTGGCTTTTGGATTGAGGTGATAAATGACCCATGTCCTGTCTTCCGGATACTCTATTTCATCCGCAATCAAGCCATATTCCGTAAAAGCCTCATCCGAAGAACCGGTTGTCAGTGTTTCGTAAATCATGCCCAGTCCATCTGCGGAAACGCCTTTGGCGATGAAACTGTTGAAACTGTCGTAAGTACCGATTGAGTTCAGCCGTACAGAACCGCCTTTTGGCGCGTCCGGATTTACATATTCAAAATTGCTGAAACCGTCCGGATATTTTGCGGATCCGTTCATTGCGATTGAGGCAGCCTTGATTAGCTCAGTTCCGGCAAATACCGGAATGCTGCTGCCTGTGATGAGACTGACTGCGAAAAAAAGTGAAATTACTTGTCGGAAAATTTTCATTGTTAAGTTATTTGCAGAGGTTAGTCTTAATGGCTTCGTAAAAACACCTAAACTAATTATTTGTTATCTCGAACGAAGAGAGAGATCTTAATAATATCAGTGCTTAACATAAAATAGATTTCTCGCTTCGTAAGCAAGGACACGATTTTATGACTTTTACTGGTTCATCAGTCTTAAAATAAAGGCGGAAAGACATTTTTGCATAAAACTGAAAAACAGTTATATCTTCTACCGGAGAACCGTTTATCTCAAGACCAAAATAATAAAATTGTCAACTGCGATTTATTAGCCTAAATAAGTCTTCCTGAAAATCTTTCTCTTTTGTTATCTTCGTTTTTTGACTTCTCTCAAGGAAATTTGTGGGCTTTCCCAGAACAGAGTCCGTTGCTATCGTTCAATTTATAATGATGTCTAGAAAACCATGAAAAACATATCAAATCATGTAGGCCGGGTTAGGTCAGAGCCGTAACCCGGCAAATTGCACAAAACCGTTGAAACGGTTTCCTGTTTAGTAAGATCCTCTTTATCCCCCGAATAAATTCGGGGGCTGTTCTCAGCATAAAACCAAGAAAAATATATCAAATCATGTAGGCCGGGTTAGGACAGCACCGTAACCCGGCAAATATACAAAACCGTTGAACAGGTTTCCTGTTTATAAGATCCTATTTAACCCCCGAATAAATTCGGGGGCTGTTCTCAGCATAAAACCATGTTAAATTAAACCGACCTGTTTTTCATCTGTCATCCCGGACTTGATCCGAATTAAGTTCTAAAAGAGAATTAAATTATGAATTGTAACGGATACTTGAAAATGGTTTGATATTTTTATCACGTTCATTTATTCTGTACAAATGGGTAAAGATAAAAACAACATAACACATCGTCGTTTTGCTGAGTTGGCTAAGCTTGGAGAACAGGTTTTCCATGCTGGTGATCTTGCTGTTTTATGGCAGATTGATAGCCCTAATACTCTCTATGTGGGGTTGAAGAGGTATACGGATGCAGGTTTGCTGTTTCGGGTTTTTAAGGGGCTCTATTCGATAAAACCTGTGCATGAGGTTGATCCTGTTTTACTGGGTATGAAGGCTATACATCGTTATGCTTATATTAGTACAGAGACTGTACTTGTCCGGCATGGTGTGATTATGCAGGCTGTTCAAGCTATTACGATGATTTCATCGATCTCAAAAACGTTCAAGTTGGCAGATCATCACTATCGTTGCCGTCGTCTTAGCAATAGTTCTTTGTATGATAAAGTAGGAATTGAGCTTGCAGCTAAAATTAATGTAGCCTCTCTTGAAAGGGCTGTGGCGGATATGTTGCACTTTAAACCTGGTTACCATTTTGATAACCCAAAGGCAATTCATTGGGATAAAGTAAAAAAGATTCAACAGCACTTAGGTTATGTTGTTACCTGATAAAAAAGAAGCGATACACCGAGCCTGGTTATACAGGTTACTCACCTCGATCTGTGACAATAGCGTGTTGCCGTCAGTTCTCTATTTTAAGGGGGGTACTTGTGCGGCAATGCGTGGGTTTTTGGATAGATTTTCAGTAGATCTGGACTTTGATTATGTGGGGGATGTTAGCGATGAAAGCATTTCTACAACAAGAACTGAGTTGGAGAACATCTTTGATGATCTTGGTTTGACTATTGCCGATGAGAGTTTGGTTGTTCCTCAATATTTTTTGAAATATCAAAACAGCTTGAATGAGAGGAATACACTTAAGTTGGATGTCTCTACATTTGTTGCCAAGGCAAACAGGTATGAGCCGGTTAGGCTGGTTGACATTGATCGGATCATCTTCTGCCAGACAAAAGAGACAATGTTTGCTAATAAACTTGTTGCCATTATGGATCGGTTTGAAAACCACGGTTCCATTGCAGGCAGGGATATTTATGATATTCATCATTTCTTTAATCATGGCTTTGATTATGATGATGATGTGATTACAGAAAGGCGTCAAACGGATTCTCAACAGTATCTGTGTGAATTGAAACTCTTTCTAGAAAAGAAGATAACTCAAACAATGATTGATCAAGATATTAATACGCTCTTACCTTTAGAAAAATTCAGAAGTATCAGGAAGTTTTTAAAACAGGAGGTCTTGATGCACTTGTCAAATAATTAAAAGTAGATTAGAGAGTAATAAACTAATACTAAATTAAACAGGCCCGTTTTTCATTTGTCATCCCGGACTTGATCAGTGATTCGGATTTCGTAGCTCAGAAAACGACAAGCTCTGAAATGGACTTGATTTCATAACTCTCTCTTGTTACGCCATTGATATCCAAGCATACTTAATCACTCTCATTAAATAATGCCACGGCAGCAGCTCAAAAATCATATGGGACTGAAGTTCAATTTAAAAAGGAGTTCGTAAAAGCATGAAATATCATTCAATGTTATTATTCAGCAAGGGCTAGATTGAGTTTGAATTTTCCTGGATGGACTTGATTTCAACAACTCATCGGAAGGCGCTTTCCAGAACTTTTTTCCAGTCAGTTGTAGTGTCCAGACTGATTAAGGACAATTGTTCAGCAATTATAACAGGTTCAAAACTTTTTTGCTGAAAAGGGAGTAGATCTTCAGTAGCATCGGAAATATCATGTTTACGCTTACGCAGTCGCTGAATCAAAACAGATTCCGGCGCAGTGCATTGCACAAATTTTAATGCTATCTTTCTCTGTGCTGACCAGTTGCGCAGTTTTCCGCGAAATTCCTGCTTGCCAAAAGTCGCGTCCAAAACCACAGATAATCCTTGAGCACTTAAGTCATCCAGCAGTTCCAGCATTCTGTCGTATGTGCGCTCAGTGTTTTGCTGAGAATAGAGTAGATCATCTCCACGTTGATCGAGTGCTATTCCTGACATCTGCTTGCGCAGTGCGTCGGAACGGAGATGAACAGCACCAATTTGTTGAGCGAGCCAGGAAGCGACAGTGCTTTTTCCTGAACCGGAAAATCCGCTGACCACCCAGCAAATAACAGGTTTGGGGCGGCTGTATTCCCAGGCTAATTGATAAAATCTGACTGTTTGCTCCTGGAGACTCGCTTTTTTCTCTGGAGGCAGATGAGGGTCATTTAGTAAAAAAGATTTAACCTTGGCCCTTACAGAGGCTCTCAGACTGGCATAAAAAGCTAACATTGCGGCACCTTCGTAGTCCCCGCTGTGTTCGATCCATGCGTTAAAAAAGCCAAAGGCGAGATCACGCCGGTTTCTAAATTCCAGATCCATCACCATGAAAGCTGCATCGTAAATAACGTCAATGCAGCGGAATTCCTGATTAAATTCAATGCAGTCAAATAATAGAGCTTTATCCGGAAACCAGCAGACGTTGTTCAAATGCAGATCACCGTGGCATTCCCGTATCCAGCTTGCGGATTGACGTTTGCGGAATCGTTCACTATGTTCGTCCAGAAATTTAAGTTGAAAATCACGTGTTTGTTCAAACTGTTCACGTGTCTGCACGCTGCCGATATATTTCTTGGTTGCGCTAAAATTATCCTCAACAACTTTCCTGGTAGCTTCTACAGAACCATAGGCTTGGATTTCCGTATTTGTTGAGGCCGCCAAATGCCAACTTGCGAGTCTGCGTCCTAAATCCTGCAAGTGATGCACTTCCAGAGTGTTTGCTTCAAACATGGCTCTAAACAGCGATTCCTGCGGAAATTCCTGCATCTTCAGCGTATATTCAACTGCCGCTTGCCCCTGCCTGCCAAGCTTGAATTTTCCATTCTGTTTGCAGATCGGCAGTACTTCACGGTACAATTCCGGTGCAAAGTGACGGTTACGTTTCAGCTCTTCTTCGCAGAAATACTTGCGTTTCTGCAGGCTACTGAAATTGAGGAAACCTAAATCAAGTGGTTTTTTTATTTTGTAGGCCCATTTTCCAGTGAGCAGCAGGTAGGAAATGTGGGTTTGCTCCAGACGAACCGGTTCAGTCACTGGATGAGGATAAGCCTCTGCCTGCAGCAGTTGCTTGATTATTTCAGGAATTTCTTGATCGTCAGGCATTTTTACTGAGAAAAATATTATCCGGATTATCCCCTGGCTTTAAAAGTTGTGTTTTTTTAAATTACTGCTGTTTTAAGGCTTTTTATTCGGAATTTAATTCAGGTTAACTTTTATGTTATCAGGTAAACGCAAGATTAAATTATGTTCAAATTCTCTGTGGTAACCAACTATATTTTCATCAAATCGTAGTGTCATTGCAGACTCTGCGGTGACGGTTGTAAAATCCAGGTAATGAGTTGTCTGAGGAGGCGCAAAGCCTTGTATTATCAACTTAAAATCTCCGCCAGCACGCTGTTCAAAAACAGATTCCGTGAGCTTCCACTTTTGCGGAAGATCGAGATTGAGCTGCGTAATTTCTGCTGGAATTGTGAAACTGCCTGAGTGATCTTTGTAAAACGGACGTCGCGTCCAGACAAAGAGAGCTAAAAGTGCCAGCACAACTGCTGTTCCACCAATGATCTTCCATTTCTGTTGTTTAGAAAAAACCGAAACAGGATTGTCTTCTGTACGTGGCGGTTGAAAAACGAAATAATAAAGCCCTAGCAAAGTCAACCAGACTACTCCTAATGACCAAAGAGAGTCGCTCAAAAAATGTCCGCCCTGCACGATACGGGCTAAGCTCATTAGCATTCCAAAGGCCAGTCCTGCAGACAATGAAGAAAGGGCGAACTTACGTGAACGCCGCCAGAAAACAATTCCGCTAGTTAAGGTAAAGGCGATTGAACAATGTCCGCAGGGAAAAGAGTGTCCACGTCCCGGCAGTCCGGCTTTCAGTACCGGTTTGTATTCCCAGCTTCCGCTGAACTCTACTATTTCACGAGGACGCGGTCTCCCGCTATGATCTTTGAGAATGACATTAACCAGCAGAAGTGAAGCGATAAACGGAGTTAATGCGCAGATTAATAAATAAGGCCTGAGTGCAGCGCGTGCTGGATCTCTGCGATAATAAATCCAACTCAGAAAACAAAGTAAAGAAAAGATAATTCCTGGTGCTTCTCCATAATCGTAAAGCCAGTTCCAGGGAAAACTGTCTGCTAAAAACCAGCCTTTTTCAGTGGAAAAAAACTGGGCTGAGAAACGACGGTCAATATCATATGCTTCTCCCCAAAGTGTAAAAACCACTAAAACAAGGAGCAAAAGACTTATTAGTAAAATTCCGCGTACTATAAAAAAGCGAGGTTCAGCCTTTGTATCTGCGATAGTTGGAGATAAATTCACCTTGAAAATACAGAAAAATGAAAATTAATTTAAAGAGAAAAAACTCATAGTTTCTACTTATGCAAGCTTAGCAAACAGAGTCAAAATGAGCCAGACAACTTTTTATGACTTAAAAGGGATATTGCCTGACAAAAACACAATTTGACTTCCTGACACTACTTTTGAAGTTTCTGCTGTGGCATTTGTAAAAATTCACCTCCAATTTCAGCAATATCAGCAGCTCTGATTCAGTGATACGATTTAGCCGGAAAACTGCCAGCCAATCAAAAGGCTGATGTCTTCCGATAAAAAATAGTCAAGATCTTCAGTGAATCTCAAAGAGAAACTGTGAGCACCAATAAAGTGACGCAGCCCTATTACAAGTATCGTTTTTTGGTGGTTTAATCCACGTACTGAGTCAGATACTTGATAGCGGGCAGATGCACCCAGAAATTGCACTGCGGCATTCCAAAATTATGGTGTTACTGTGTAACATAGTCTCAATTAGGTAAAAACCAGAATCGAGAGTACATGGTGTTAGCGGAGTTAATTCAAGAAAAATAGCAGACATCGGCTGCTGGTTACGATGCGGCAGGGGATTTTGACATTCAGCAGCATTTAATAAAGAACCACTGAGAAACAGCGGGATTAAACATTCAAACAGTAATATTTTTTTCATTAATCAATAAATTCAGTTTTAAAGTGCCCCCATATTTTTTAACAGAAGCGTCCACAGGAGAAAAGGTATTTTAGTTCTGAGTGGATTATAATGCTTTTGGTTTGCAGTAAAATTGTGTTGTGATAGAATGTCCTGAATCAGCGCATAACAACGCTCTCAAGGTTTGCTTGTCAGCGCTTTTCAGGGAAAGTAATAAACTTTTGATTCTAAATAAAATCTTCACCAGTTGAAATTAATGTCTGTTATGGAAAAACGAACTGTGTCACTTGAAGATAAGTACACACTGAGAAAAGGTCATGCATTTATGACCGGAATTCAGGCTCTGGTACGTTTGCCGATGGTGCAGCGTGAACTTGATCTGAAGGCTGGACTTAACACAGCAGGTTACATCAGTGGTTATCGTGGCTCACCCCTCGGTGGATATGATCAGCAATTGGAACGTAACAAAAAACTGCTCGATGAATTTCACGTCAAATTTCAGCCAGGAGTGAATGAGGATCTGGCCGCAACCGCACTTTGGGGAACACAGCAAACAGAGCTTGGTGGTGAAGGCAAATATGATGGAGTTTTTGGAATTTGGTATGGTAAAGGCCCCGGGGTTGATCGTTCCGGAGATGTGCTGCGACACGCTAATTATGCAGGTACATCCAAGTTTGGAGGTGTACTGGCTTTGATGGGGGATGATCATACTGCAGAATCTTCCACTGTCTGTAATCAAAGTGAATTTGCTATGGTGGACGCACTGATTCCGGTGTTGAATCCGTCCGGTGTACAGGAGGTTTTTGATTTTGGAATTTACGGCTGGGCTCTTTCGCGATTCAGCGGATGCTGGGTTGGTTTAAAGTGTTTGCATGACACGGTGGAAGCAACCGCTTCAATCGATGTTGATGTTGAACGTCTCAAGGTAGTCATCCCAGACAATTACAATTTTCCTGAAGATGGATTAAATATCCGCTTTCCTGACACACCGCATGCTCAGGACCAGAGAATGCACGAATACAAGATGGATGCAGTACGTGCGTTTTGCAGGGCAAACAAACTGGACCGTGCAATTTGGCAGGGCGGCAGCGCAAAAATAGGTGTTGTTACTGTTGGTAAATCATATCTTGATACTCGACTTGCTTTTGAAGAACTGGGAATTGACGAAACTGAAGCAGAGCGTCTGGGTGTGCGTCTCTACAAGGTTGCCATGCCATGGCCGCTTGAACCTGAAGGCATTCTTGAGTTTGCTGAAGGACTTGATTTGATCATCGTAGTGGAAGAAAAGCGTGCCCTTATCGAACCACAAATCAAGGAAATGCTTTACGATGCTTCACACCGTCCGCAGGTGATTGGAAAACTTGATGAAACAGGTGAGGCTTTGTTCCGTACAGCCGGAGCGCTTGATCCTAACCACATTGCCGCCACAATTGGTAGGAGGATTTTGACTTTTCAAGGTGACGCTAAGCTTAAAAAGAACTTGCACGATATGGAGTCCAGACTGGATTCTTCACTGTTACCCCAGGAAACGATGGTACGCTTACCGTATTTTTGTTCCGGATGTCCTCATAATACTTCCACGGTTGTTCCGGAAGGCAGCATTGCAATGGCAGGAATCGGTTGTCATTACATGGTGCAGTGGATGGACCGCAATACGCTCGGATTCACTCACATGGGTGCAGAAGGCGCAAACTGGGTGGGACAGTCACCGTTCAGTAAACGCAAACATATATTCCAAAATATCGGCGACGGCACATATTTTCATTCCGGTATTATGGCCATCCGTGCCGCAGTTTCTTCCGGAATAAACATTACTTACAAAATTTTATTCAATGACGCAGTTGCCATGACCGGTGGTCAGGGTTTTGACGGACCGATGTCTGTGCAGAGCATTATTCAGCAAATGTTCGCGGAAGGTGCAAAACAGGTGACTGTTGTCAGCGATGATCCTGACAAGTTTCCCCAAAGCTCCGGAATTCCTGCAAACGTGAAGGTTTACGATCGTAAGGATTTGGACATTGTGCAGCTTGAATTGCGCGAAATTGAGGGTGTGACTGTACTGATTTACGAACAGGTTTGCGCAGCTGAAAAACGAAGGCGTCGCAAACGTGGGATAATTCCAGATCCCCCGAGGAGAATTTTCATCAATGACGATGTCTGTGAAGGCTGCGGAGACTGCGGTGTTAAATCGAATTGTGTTTCAGTATTGCCGCTTGAAACTCAGTTTGGACGTAAACGTGTGATTGATCAGTCTGCCTGTAACAAAGATTACAGTTGTGTCAACGGATTGTGCCCAAGTTTTGTGAGTGTGGTCGGTGGAAAAATGCGTAAAAATTCGCCTTCAGTAAATATTAACGATACTTGGAACTATTTGCCTGATCCTGAACTTCCGCAAATAAACGGTACTTATAACATCGTTTTGACCGGTGTAGGCGGAACAGGGCTGGTCACGATCGGAGCATTGCTGGGCATGGCTGCACATCTTGAAAATAGAGGTGTCGGAATTCTTGACATGATCGGGTTGGCTCAGAAAGGCGGGGCGGTTTTATCTCATCTGCGAATCGGAAACAGTCCGGAGGATATACACTCACCAAGGATTGCATCTCAGGGTGCGGATTTGGTGATAGGCGGTGATCTGGTGGTGACAGGAGGTCAAAAAACTCTTTCTGTGATTAAATCCGGACATACAAAACTTGTGGTTAACAGCTATGAGTTAATTACCGGTGATTTTACTAAAAATGCGGATATGATTTTTCCAAGCCTGAAAATCAAACAATCCATTCAGCAAGTTGCCGGTTCAGATCATACAGAATTCCTGGACGCCTCACGACTTGCAACTGCGTTGATTGGAGACACGATTGCAACCAATATTTTTATGTTGGGCTTTGCTTATCAACGTGGACTGATTCCGCTGGAACAAAGTTCTATTGAAAAAGCAATGGAAATCAACGGCTTGTCAGTTGAAGGCAACAAGCTGGCATTTCTCTGGGGTCGTCGAACAGCACATGACGGTAAGCGCGTAAGTGAATTAACGGCCGCTATCGTAGCAGGATTTGGCCTTAAAGATCCGCCAGAAGGTTTGGATGAACTGATCCAGCACCGTGCGGATGTATTGAAGGATTATCAAAACAAAGCGTATGTTCAGCGCTATCTGCATTTAGTGGAACGGGTGCGGACGCTTGAAATAGACCGTGTTCCCGGAAGTACAAAATTTACCGAAGCAGTTGCAGCTTATTATTTTAAATTACTGGCATACAAAGACGAATATGAAGTTGCGCGTCTTTACACGAACGGTGATTTTATGAAAAAAATAAATGGACGTTTCGAGGGCGATTTTAAGTTGAAGTTACATTTGGCACCGCCATTGTTCTCAAAAAGGAATGCGCATACGGGTGAGCCGGTAAAAACCGCTTATGGACCATGGATTTTGTCTGCAATGAATTTGCTGGCACGCTTCAAGTTTATGCGTGGAACTGCTTTTGATCCATTCGGCAAGACAGCGGAGAGGAAAATGGAGCGTCGTTTGATTGAGGAATATGAGCAAACAATTGAGGAACTGCTACCTGGACTTTCCAAGAAAAATCATGCTCTGGCTGTTGAAATTGCAAGAATTCCGGAACAGATTCGCGGTTATGATCTGGTCAAACAAAAACACGTTGAAGCCGCAAAGTTGCAGGAGAAAGAACTTCTGAAGGAATTTAGCTCAACTGTGGGAAATACTGTTGCCTTGAAAAGCGCTGAAACAGTCAGCTGATTCTGCTGAGTTTAATTCCAGAGGATTAAACTGTGACTCTGACTTTTACCGACTACATCAGCCTGTAACTTGCTGAATCCTACCGTATGTTTCAGTGAGTTGAGCAATCCAATGTTGTTTAAGATCCTTCATTTGCCACGATCTGCAGCGCCAGCCCCAGTTTTTTCCGCCTGAAGTTCCGGGAAGATTCATTCTGCAATCTCCACTCAGACCCAGCAAATCCTGTAACGGAGCAAGAGCAAAGACTGCGGTTGAGCTCCAGGCGAGGCGCATTAATTCGTAACAAACGCTGTCTTCCTGAACATTTTTGCTCAAGTAGACTTGCAAACGATCTCTTTCCAGCTCGCTAAGCTCTCTAAACCAGCCCAGACTAGTATTATTATCATGGGTTCCACTGTAGACAACGGTATTTGTGCTTTTGTAGTTGTGAGGCAAATATGCGTTGTTTTCATCCGAAAAAGCAAACTGCAAAACTTTCATTCCGGGAAATCCGCATTTTTCACGCAGGAGATTCACATCCGGAGTAATCAAACCGAGATCTTCCGCAATTATCGGAAGTTCACCCAACTCTTTAAACATTTCTTCAAAAAATTCCAGGCCAGGCCCTTCTTTCCACTCCCCTTCAGCCGCAGTTTCAGCATCAGCAGGGATTTCCCAGTAATTTTCAAAACCGCGAAAGTGGTCGATACGTACAAAATCAAATTGCTCAAGAGTATAACGCAGACGCTTTTTCCACCAACTGTAAGCGTCTTTACGCATTTCTTCCCAGCGGTAAAGCGGATTTCCCCAATGCTGCCCCGTTTCACTGAAATAATCCGGAGGAACTCCTGCAACTGCGTTAAGTTGCTGATTAGTATCAAGTTTAAACAATTCCGGATTTGACCAGACTTCTGCACTGTCGTAAGCAACAAATATGGGCAAATCACCAATTATTCTTATCCCCTGTTGATTTGCGTAATTACGGAGAGCTTTCCATTGTCTGAAAAATTGGCACTGTACAAATTTTTGAAAAGATATTGCGAATGCATGCTTTTCCCTGAATTTCTGTATTTCAACACTATCCTTTAACTTCCAACCTTTGTCCCAGTCAATCCAGCCCAAACCACCTGAAATTATTTTCATTGCGGCAAAGGTAGCATAGTCTTCCAACCAGAAAGCTGCATCCGCACTCCATTGTTCAAAAAATATTCTTTGCTCTGCAGTTGAACATTTTTCAAAATTCTTAAACGCCTGCTGCAGCTTTTGCATTTTCCAAACTTCAACAGCTGCAAAATCAACAAAATCGAGGGAAAAATCCGGTACATCATGTAAATCCTCTGCAAGTAAAAATCCTTCCTCCTGCAATAATTCGAGGCTTAACAGTAATGGATTTCCCGCAAACGCGGAAGGAGACTGATAGGGGGAATAACCATCTGCTACAGGGCATAGAGGAAGCACCTGCCAGAGAGATTGCTTCAAACTGCTGAGTAAATCAACAAACTTGTAAGCCGCTGTTCCTAAGTCACCAATACCGTGGTTTCCCGGCAAGGAGCTTGGATGAAGTAGAATTCCGGAGGATCGGTTGTTCATGGATGTTCTGGAGTTCAACGAACTTTCTTACCCGGCAGTTCAACAGTAACAGGTTTTAGTTTCCAAATGTCTCTGGCATATTCTGCAATGGTACGGTCACTCGAAAACTTTCCTGAAGCAGCGGTGTTCAAAATTGACATTCTAGTCCATATTTCCGGATCTTGCCATGTTTTGATAACACGTTGTTGACATTCAACATAACTCGCAAAATCTTCCAACAACATGTATTTATCCTCAAAAACCAGTGAATTATAAAGATCATTGTACAGATGAGGTTTGTCACGGTTAAAATATCCAGTGTTGATCATCGAAAGTGCTTCTCTCAAGCCTGGATTATGCTGGTATGAAACTCTGGGATTGTATCCGGATTTTGCCAAACTGCTGACTTCATCCGAACTCATGCCGAAAGTGAAAATATTTTCTGATCCAACTTCTTCTGCAATTTCAATGTTCGCACCATCCATCGTTCCTAAAATCAAGGCTCCGTTGAGGATGAATTTCATATTTCCGGTTCCTGAAGCTTCGGTTCCGGCAGTAGAAATGTGTTGTGAAATATCAGTTGCAGGAATCATCTTTTCTGCAACTGAAACATTATAATTAGGTACAAAGACAACTTTTAAACGGTCCTGCATCGCAGGATCATGATTGACAACACGGGCTACATCGTTTGCTAAATTGATGATTAGTTTTGCCATATAATATCCGGGAGCCGCTTTTCCGCCAAATAAGAAGGTACGTGAAACGAAGGGGAGTTCCGGATGTTCGAGCATTTGGTTATAAAGATAGATGACTTGCAGAATGTTCAGCAACTGCCGTTTATATTCGTGGATACGTTTAATTTGAACATCAAAAAGTGATTCCGGATCGATGCTGATGCCGCTGTTTTGTTTCAGCCAGTTTGCTAACTGCACCTTCTTCAGACGCTTTACTGAACGCCATGATTGCTGGAATTCCGGATCATCGGCAAATGCTTCCAGTTGCCGAAGTTGCTGTAATTCTGTAATCCAGCCATCGCCAATTTTTGCTGTAATTATTTTTGATAATTCTGGATTAACGTTACGTAGCCAAAGTCTGGGTGTAATTCCGTTTGTTTTGTTTTGGAAACGTTCAGGGAAAAGCTTATAAAAATCTTTAAATACTGTAGTTTTCAGCAATTCTGTGTGAAGTTCCGCCACACCGTTAATCGTATGACTGCCTACGATTGAAAGATAAGGCATACGGATTTGCTTGTGATCGTTTTCTTCAATGAAGGAAATTCGCCGTAATAAATCAGAGTCATTCGGGAATTGTTCTTTCACACTCTCCAAAAACAAATCATTAACTTGATAAATAATTTCCAGGTGACGCGGCAGCAAACGCCCCATTAAATCAACGGACCAGCGTTCCAATGCTTCCGGAAGTACGGTGTGGTTGGTGTAGGCAAAAACACGTGTGGTGATACTCCATGCTTCCTCCCATTCCAGATCCTCCTCATCCATAAAAATCCGCATCAATTCCGGAATCGCAATCGAGGGATGAGTGTCATTGAGTTGAATCGCTACATGATCCGGAAATGACTCAAAATTTTCGGAATGTGTTTTGAAGCGCCGGAGAATATCCTGCAGCGAAGCCGCCACGAAAAAATACTGTTGCTTGAGCCGCAGTTCTTTTCCGGAAAATCCCTGATCGTTCGGATAAAGCACTTTTGAAATAGTTCCGCTGCGTTGCGTTTCCTCAACTGCCTGAATGTAGTCTCCACTGTTAAATAATTGAAAATCAAAACTTTTTGAAGGTTTTGCAGACCAGAGTCGTAAATTATTTACAGTATGATTTCCATATCCGGCAATCGGAACATCATAAGCCATTGCCACCACTTCTTCTGTTTCTACCCAGACACGTTTCGATTTTCCTTTTTTATTGATTATTTCTTTAACTTGACCAAAAAAGTGTACAGGATAAACAACTTCCCAACGTGGAATTTCCCAAGGATAGCCCTCCTCCAGCCAATTATCCGGAGCTTCCACCTGCGCACCATTTTCAAACTGTTGTTTAAAAATTCCGAATTCATAGCGAATTCCATATCCGTGCGCTGGCAATTCCAAAGTCGCCATTGATTCCAGAAAACAGGCCGCCAGTCTGCCAAGACCTCCGTTGCCTAAACCAGCGTCATGTTCAAGTTCCTGAATTTCTTCGAGATCATAGCCAATTTTCCGGATAGCTTCTTCCCCCGCATCACTGATGCCGAGGTTAAGTAAATTGTTTTTTAGACTTCTACCGATCAAATATTCAAGCGAAAGGTAATAGACCTGTTTGCATTTTTTCTTGTGGTAAGTTTGCTGCGTATCATTCCAGAACTCCACCAGCCGGTCCCGGATGGACAAGGCAAAACTCCGGAAAATATCTAAATCCTCGGCGGTATAACGGTTTTTACATTGTGAAAACTCAATATGATTTGCCATCGATTCGAGCAATCCATCGCGATCCATCGAACGGTAGGTGGCAATCAAGTCCCACATTATTTCCATTTCTTTTCGTGTTTGGGGCATTTTATCTTTGCTTTAAAATTAATAATAATGGTCTAAATTTAATCCTTTAAGAGGCCGGCGTGTAATCCGGCCCTACCAAAATAAATATATACGGTAGGGCCGGATTACACGCCGGCCTTTTCCTAGAGCATATTGAATGTTTAACCATTTTTACGAGCCATTTTCCAAGAACATATTGCAAGGTAGGGCCGGATTACACGCCGGCCTTTTCCTAGAGCATATTGAATGTTTAACCATTTTCACGAGCCATTTTCCTAGAACATATTGCATGGTAGGTCCGGATTACATGCCGGCCTTTTCCTAGAACATATTGAATGTTTAACCATTTTCACGAGCCATTTTCCAAGAACATATTGCATGTTAGGGCCGTATTACACGCCGGCCTTTTCCTAGAGCATATTGAATGTTTAACCATTTATACGAGCCATTTTCCTAGAACATATTGCATGGTAGGGCCGGATTACATGCCGGCCTTTTCCTAGAGCATATTGAATGTTTAACCATTATTACGAGCCATTTTCCAAGAACATATTGCATGTTAGGTCCGGATTACACGCCGGCCTTTTCCTAGAGCATATTGAATGTTTAACCATTTATACGAGCCATTTTCCTAGAACATATTGCATGGTAGGGCCGGATTACATGCCGGCCTTTTCTAGCGAATATGTTCCGGAGAATGGATCTGGATGAATAAAGCACCATTGATATTCAACATCTTTTGACACATATTCATGTTTTGCCGCATTGATTCGAATATACTCCACATGTCTGTTAAAGTCTTCTTCGTTCCTAATTCGATGATCCAAAAAACGAGATTGCCAACAGCTTGTCTTATTGGCTCGATCATCTTTCATTTTAATAAAATTTTGCTTGATCGATCCAACAACATCACCAATTGTAAAACCTTCTGATGGACAGATCAATCCGTGCCAATGATCAGGTAAAATAGTTAATGCCGCGAGCCGGAATGTAAGGTTTTTGCGTGTAAACCTGAAGGCTTCCTTTAATTTATTACATAAATGAGAGTCATTAAAAACAGACATTCGCTCAATAGTTACCACCGTTACGAAATACCATTGATGCGAACCGTGCCATCGATGTGGAATGTGGCTCATTGTAATTTCTTTTCCGATGAATAATCTTGTAAAAGGCCGGCATGTAATCCGGCCCTACCGTTTCAGCCGTGATTCAATTTTTTACAATGCCGGCGTGTAATCCGGCCTGGCGTTTCAGCCGTGATTCAATTTTTTACAATGCCGGAGTGTAATCCGGTCTGGCGTTTCAGCCGTGATTCAATTTTTTACAATGCCGGCATGTAATCCGGCCCTACCGTTTCAGCCGTGATTCAATTTTTTACAATGCCGGCGTGTAATCCGGCCTGGCGTTTCAGCCGTGATTCAATTTTTTACAATGCCGGAGTGTAATCCGGTCTGG